>Ga0209395_1007156_pt1 | contig 11817 bp, 7 predicted proteins | sample GOMGulsemesocosm_3_FD_184635 | JGI IMG/M metagenome (GOLD analysis project Ga0209395, IMG submission 184635) | Methane-oxidizing microbial communities from mesocosms in the Gulf of Mexico - GOM9D Gulf of Mexico (SPAdes) (version 2) | ecosystem: Environmental > Aquatic > Marine > Cold seeps... | reverse complement strand
TTTCAATAAAGGCTTTTTCAACTCTATCACTAACATGTATGAGCTTACGGCCGGTTATAGGTTGAGACTGACGCATCGAGGCAATGCCACATTCATCACCGTACTAGATAGGGAAGGACTGGAAGCACCTTCAGTACCTGCAGAAGAATTACTCTGGGTAATTAAAGACAGTATCCCAAGAGCATAAAAATTAGCCAGGCCACAGACACCCACTTTATGTGGGTGTTTTGTTTGTAGCGAGAAATATCACCAGCTGCACTGAGCCATACTGAATAATACTGACGATGTAAGTCGAACAAATACAAACATGGCACAGTTCTGCCAATGTTAATCAGATAATTTAAATTTAGAGATAATCTAGAACTGGAGAACCAATGAGCGCTTATAAAGTAATGGATGTGAATGACGATCTGGCTATTAGGGTCAGTGGCAAAGTTCACAGTGGCAAAGTGAGATCTGTATACAAGCTTACCCCAGAGGATAGCAGCCGGCTGATCCGTGAAAAGGGTTACCCAATTGCCGAAGATACCGCTTTGGCAATAATGATTATCAGTGATCGAATTTCTGCATTTGAATGTATCTGGAGTGGCGAGAACAACTTAAAAGGTGTCCCAGGTAAAGGCGCGGCGTTGAATGCTATCTCCGCTCACTGGTTTAAGTCTTTCAATGATGCGGGACTGGCGGGAAATCACATTGTTGACGTACCTCATCCCTATATCTGGATTGTACGTCAGGCCCAGCCGGTGATGGTTGAAGCAATCGCCCGCAATTACATTACTGGCAGTATGTGGCGCGCATACTCTAAAGGCACCAGAGATTTCTGTGGTATCGACTTAGAAGAGGGCTTGCAGTCTAATCAAAAGTTGTCAGAGCTGCTAATTACTCCTTCTACCAAAGGTATTATTTGCGGCGTTAGCGAGGTTCCAGAAGTAGATGATGTAAACATCTCCCGGGAGAACATCGTTAACAACCTTAAGGCATTTAAATTTAATAGCGTAGCCGATGTTGATCTCTATGAGAAACTACTGACCGAAGGTTTTAACTTGATCACCGAGCAATTGGCTGGGGTAGAGCAGATTTTTGTAGATACCAAGTTTGAGTTTGGCTACGTCAAAGATTTGCAGGGCAATGATGAATTAATCTATATCGATGAAGTGGGGACTCCTGACTCTTCGAGAATTTGGGATGCTAAGGCTTACCAACAGGGCAATATAGTAGAGAACTCGAAAGAGGGATTCCGTCAGATGCTGCTAAATTCAGTGCCTGACCCGCAGCTTTTATTAGACAAAGATAAAATGTCTGAGCGCAAGGCGATGGCCGCAGAGTTCTTGCTCAGTGAAGCCGATATTTTGCAGGTCAGTGAGACTTATACCAGCATAGCGAAAACGATTACCGGTAAAGCAGTACAAGTGCCGGCAGACCCAAAAGCCGAGATCATTGAAATACTTGATCGCGACTATGGTTTAATCGAAAAGGTTTAATCGAAAAGGCTTAATCGAAAAAGCTCAATAGAGAAAGCGACTAAAGAGCACAGAGAAAATCAGTGAGGCCCTCAAATTATGAGGGCTTTTTTTTGCTGAAAAAAGATCGCCAGTAAACCGCTAGCGTTATGGATTCTGGCGGGACTAGCAAACCTGGCGGGGTGTTTAAAATGGACAATCTGAATGAAACTGTATCTTAGCGCCGCTGCTGGGATGAGTAAAAGCTAAACTCTGCGCGTGCAGGCACAGACGTGGCGAAAGGGATAATCCCAGTGGCTCGGCATAAAATCTATCGCCGCAAATGGCGTGCCCTAGCCATTGCATATGCACGCGTAATTGATGCGACCTACCGGTTTCGGGGCGCAGTAATAGCCGGGTGTGATCGGCATCGCGCGCTAATACCTGCCAGTGAGTAGTGGCTCTTTTTCCCCACTCATAATCGACTATTTGCAGAGGGCGGTTTTCCCAGTCACAGCGCAGTGGCTGGTCTACCTCACCGCTGTCATATACAGTGCTACCAGCGACTAATGCCTGATAGCTCTTCTCTACTGCTCGGTTTTGGAATAAATTGCTCAGGGCTTTGTGAGTGGCTTTATTCAAGGCGATCACCATCAAACCAGAGGTAGCGTAATCAAGACGATGTACTATCAATGCACTGTCAAAACCTTGCTCGACTAAGCGGCTGATCAGACAGTCCTGTTTGTCAGGACCGCGCCCGGGAACAGAGAGTAGATCATGAGGTTTTTCGACCACTAATAAGTCTTGATCCTGATGAATAACATTGATCAATGGGGAATCAACTTGCTGGCTCTGCGCGCTTTAGGCTGCTCAGTGATTTTGCAAAAAAGGGCCATAGCTTCGATGTGAGCGGTATTGGGGAACATATCCATGACACAGAACTTTTGCATTTGATAGCCCAGAGAGGTCAGTAGCTGACCATCGCGAGCGAGAGAGCTGGGGTCGCAGGCAATATATAAAATATGGCTGGGGCTTTGCCCCTCGCTATTACCATTGCCTTTAATTAGGTTATGGATTAACTGTTGGGCACCGCTGCGCGGCGGATCGAGAATAATCTTGTTATAGGATTGCGCAAACCAGGGATGATTTTTGATGTCGACACTTAAATCGCTTTGATAAAAACGGCAGTTATCGATGTTGTTATTGGTGGCGTTGCCGGTGGCGCGCTGCACCATAGTGTCACTACCCTCAACCCCGACTAGCTGTGCTACTTTGCTGGCGATCGGCAGAGAAAAATTACCTAAGCCGGAAAATAAGTCAAGCACATGATCTGTGTCATTCAATACTAACCAGTCCATTGCCCGGTCAACCATCTGCCGATTAACGGCTGCATTGACTTGTAAAAAGTCACCGGGCTCAAAATTCAGTTGCAACTCATTGATATTATAACTCAGCGCTGCGCTATTGCCTGCCAGCGGCTCTATGCCCCGATCATATCTGAGGAAGCCCTGTAGCTTGAATTTTTTCAGCATATTTGACAGTAGTGCCTGAGATTTTGCTGACAGGGTAGCTTTGCATCTAAAGGTCAGTGCGCCGCAATCATCCCCTTGCAGGTACTCAATGTGAGTGATGGCCTTGGCGTTTTCAATCTGTTCTAAGGTGCTGCGCAGTTGATCAAATAGGCCGCTCAAATACTCCGGTAACACAATGCACTTGGAAATTTGTAGCAACTTGCTGCTGTGACGGCGTCTGAAGCCGACTATAACAGTTCCGCTTTGGCTGAGTCTGTTGACGCCAATTCTGGCGCTGCGCCTATAGTTAAATGCATCCGCGCGCAGCGGGTCTGCTATCTCTACAGGGATAATTTTAGCCATATGCTGCAACAGAGATAACACGGCGCTCTGTTTGTGTTGTAATTGCGCAGAGGGGGCTAAGTGTTGCAGCTGGCAGCCTCCGCAGTGATTGTAGTGCTGGCATGCTGGAGTTATGCGCGCAGGGGATGCAGATTGGATATCTACAATACTTGCCTCGTCGTAACTCTTGTGTTGTTTAGTGATCTTGACTCGTACATTTTCTCCTGGCAGGGCGCCATCGACAAAAATAGTTTTGCCAGCATGTTTAGCGACCCCCCGGCCTTCGAGGCTGAGATTGTCAATGTCCAGGTTGAGTTCAGAAAGTTTAACTTTGCGGCTTTTTGGGCGGCCGAATTGAATCTTATTGCGAGACATGCAGTATTGCCTGTGGTTATGTGACGGTCTTGTATAGGAGAGCTGCTCAGATAATTTGTTATGGCCAGTTGTCAGTTGCCGCCATTATCGACTCTCAGAATTTTTACTGATCTTCGGCGCAGTCAAATCCGCACGCTTGTCAGTTTTAAGCAATTATACCTACCCAGAATCCATAGGGTAAGGCGCAAGCTTGATGCAGCGTAAAATATTTACTCAGTCGAGACTATAAATTGCTTTGTGCGGGTGTGCTGCTTATCATAGTCGCTGGTTCAATAACAGATAGGTTTCAGTGTGCAGGAACATCCTTTTGCAAAGTATGTGCGGATTTTAGGGAAAGGTAAAAAAGGCTCCAGATCGCTAAGTCTAGAAGAAGCTCAAGACGCTATGGGCATGATTTTAGATGATCAGGTGCGACCAGAGCAGTTAGGTGCATTTCTGATGTTATTGAGGATTAAGGAGGAGTCGCCGCAGGAATTGGCAGGCTTTATTCAGGCTGTGCGCCTACGCAATCCAGTACCGCAGGCATTAACAGTGGAATTGGATTGGTCAACCTATGCGGGTAAAAAACGTCATCTGCCCTGGTTTTTGCTGAGCGCACTGCTGCTGGCCGAAAACGGCCATAAAGTATTTATGCATGGAGCCCGGGGCCATACTGCCGGGCGTATTTATACCCAAGATGTGCTGGCACAATTTTCACTGCCTAGCTGTGATAGCTGGAAAAGTGTAGAGCAACAACTGGCTGAAAAGAATTTTGCCTTTATGGGCATTGCCCAGCTGGCACCCAAAGTGGCCGAAATTATCGAGATGCGCTCGCTGTTCGGCTTGCGCTCGCCGGTGCACACACTCTGTCGGATGTTAAATCCACTGCGCGCCAAATGCAGTATTGACGGTGTCTTTCATCCAGCCTATGCCCCTATGCACCAGCAGACCAGTGCTCTGTTAGGGGTAGAGAATAGCCTGACGATTCGCGGTGATGGCGGTGAGGCTGAAATACGCCCGGATGCAGATTGTGAAATTCGCTGGATAAAGAACGCTCAGCTCAGTGAGCAGCAGTGGCCGCGCATTTATGCCAACCGCGAAGTCAAAGATGCCGAGCTGTCGGTTGAAAAACTGGCGCAGTTGTGGCGCGGAGAAATTACTCATCTCTATGGTGAGGGGGCGCTATTGAGTACATTGGCGGCAACTTTAGTACTTCTAGGGTGTTGTTGCGACGCTGATAGCGCACAGCTGATGGCACAAAGCATGTGGAATAGCAGGGATAAAAAGCGTTTTTAAGCCAATAGTACTGGCCTCTTTATCTGCAATTACATAAAATAACAGCGCCCGCTGGCAGCGCTCAATTTGTTGCCCTGTGCGCCTAACTGAAACTGATAACTTGCTGAATTTAGTGCATTATATAAGGAAAAGCTGTGTCTGATTTTTTACGGCCAATCAAACTTTTGTTACTCCCTGTGCTGTTGATTACCGCCGCTATTTACTCGCTACCTTTTACCGCGCTGATTCCGCAGCAGTGGTCATTTTTTATTCCCTGGTTGCCATTAGCTATTAGTGGGCTGCTATTTTTAGTGGTGGGATTTTTTAATTTCAGCCGGATATTGTTTGCCGGGTTAATCAGTTTAACGGTTTGGACGTTTCTCAAATTAGATTTTGCCAATTCAGATTACAGCCAGTTGGCTCTGGTGCTGATGTCGGTCAATATGCTGTTGATCGCCTTTTATAAAGAGCGTGGCACATACAGCATCAGCGGGCTGTTGCGGATCGCATTTATCTTCTGCCAACCCGGCTTGTTGGTCTTACTCTACGTTTTTAAAGCCGATGAGTTTCATCAGTTAATCAGCTGGCCGCAGCTTCTGATCCAGGGGCACAATATTTCAATACCTGCATTGGCGGTCTTTGGCACCTGTTTCTTGTATCTGCTGGTTAAGTTATTCGTGCAAAGTTTATTGATTGATGCCTATTTATTGATCTCTCTGGTGTTCTCCGCATGGCTGCTACTCATGCCACCGGCCACTGAAGTGCAGTTGAGTTTGCTAGTTTCACTGAACCAATTACTGTTGCTGATGGCGCTGTTCAAACGCTCACTGAGCATGGCCTATATGGATGAGTTGACAGGGCTCCCTGGAAGGCGCGCACTGAATGAGCGTATGGTTAAGCTGGGTAAAAACTATACCGCCGCTATGTTAGATATCGATTTCTTTAAGAAGTTTAATGATACCTATGGTCACGATGTCGGTGATCAGGTACTGCGGATGGTGGCGCAAAAAATTCGCCAGGTGAAGGGTGGTACGGCCTACCGCTATGGCGGTGAAGAGTTTTGCATACTGTTTCCAAGCACTGACTTGGAAATGGCTGCCGCTTCGCTCGAGGCAGTGCGTGAAAGTGTCGAGCAGGCAAGTATGAAAGTGCGCTCTAAGAAACGCACCAAGAACAACAAAAAAGGCCGAGGACTTAGAGGAACAGGCGGTGGTGGGGAATTGGTCTCGGTGACGATCAGCGGTGGATTGGCCACTGCCAGAACTAAAACCAGCCCACTTAAAGCTGCTGATGTGGCTTTGTACAAAGCTAAAGAGCAAGGGCGTAACAGGATCTGCATGCCCAGTGTCAGCTAAAATTAATTAGCTTCAAACAGATAATAAAAAGGCGTTAGCAGCTTGCTGTTAACGCCTTTTTTATCTCTGCTGCTTGTATTAGAGGTATTTTCCAGCAGGAAAAATTAGCCCTTAGCGAGCTTTTCTAACAAGCCCTCTACCGCGTTAAAACGCTCTTCTGGTCCTGGCATCGGCAAGATGAATTTCAACTGGCTGGCTCCCTGTAGCTTGTATCTTGTCGGTTGTTTTTGCACCAAACTGACTAAGGTCATAGGGTCTATTTTTGGCTCATCCCCAAAGTCCAGTTTACCATTGCCGACCCCTGCATCGATTTTGGTGATGTTAAGGGCATCCGCAGAATGCTTCAAGCTGGTGATACGGAACAAGTTCTTAGTGGGCTCAGGCAATAGTCCAAAGCGGTCGATCATTTCAATTTGCAGCTCTTTGAGGTCGGTAGCATTTTTACTGCTGGCAATACGCTTGTACATCACCAGGCGCGTGTGCACGTCTGCCAGGTAGTCATCAGGTATTAACGCGGGTAAATGCAAGTTAACTTCTGATCCCAACTGCAGGGGTTTGTCCAAGTTGGGAGTCTTTCCGTCCCTTATTGATTCTATCGCCTGCTCGAGCATTTCCATGTACAAGGTAAAACCTATGCCTTGAATCTGGCCACTTTGCTCCTCCCCGAGTAATTCACCGGCACCGCGTATCTCCAAATCATGGCTGGCTAAGGTGAAACCGGCCCCCAGATCAGTTGCCTCACAAATGGCATCCAGGCGCTTTGTTGCATCTTTACTGATAGCTTTCGGATGAGGGGTTAGCAGGTAAGCGTAGGCCTGATGGTGAGAGCGTCCGACCCGGCCGCGCAATTGGTGCAATTGCGCCAGGCCAAATTTGTCGGCCCGCTGGATAATAATAGTATTGGCGTTGGGCACATCGATACCGGTTTCGATAATAGTTGTGCACAGTAATACATTGAAACGCTTGTGATAAAAGTCCGACATAACCTGCTCTAACTGGCGCTCGCGCATCTGCCCGTGGCCAACAGCAATTCTCGCTTCCGGCACTAATTCCGTTAGCTCTCTGGCAACTTTGTCGATAGTCTTTACTTCATTGTGCAATACGTAAACTTGACCGCCACGCAGTAATTCACGCAGTATCGCCTCTTTAATAGTGGCGGGGTCAGACTCGCGCACAAAGGTTTTAACTGAGAGTCGCCGTGCCGGTGGGGTGGCGATGATTGAAAGGTCGCGCATTCCCGACATGGCCATATTTAAAGTGCGCGGAATAGGGGTGGCGGTCATGGTTAAAATGTCGACCTCAGAGCGCATGGATTTTAGGCGCTCTTTTTGCTGTACACCAAAGCGATGTTCTTCATCGATGATCACCAGACCCAGCTGTTTAAATATAACGTCCTTTTGGATTAGCTTATGGGTGCCAATAATAATGTCTACATTGCCGCTTTGTAATTGTGCCAAAGTGGCGCTCTGTTGTTTGCTGGTCTTAAAGCGTGACACTATGTCGATATTAATGGCAGAGTCGGCAAAGCGGTCGCTGAAATTTTCATAATGCTGCTGTGCCAGCAAGGTTGTAGGTACTAAAATAGCGACTTGTTTGTTGTTCTGTACCGCAATAAAGGCTGCACGCATTGCCACTTCGGTTTTACCAAAACCTACATCGCCACAGACTAATCGATCCATAGGCTGCCCAGAGGTCATATCGCGAATAACCGCCGCTATCGCCAGCGCCTGGTCAGGGGTCTCTTCAAACGGGAAGCTGGCCGCGAAACGTTTATATTCTTGAGCCGGTGATTCAAATCTGAACCCCTTGCGAGCGGCCCTTCTGGCATAGATACTCAATAACTCAGCGGCGGTGTCACGAATTTTCTCCGCGGCTTTCTGCCTGGCTTTACTCCACTGTTCTGTACCTAAACGGTGCAGAGGGGCCGTTTCGTCGCTGCTACCAGAGTAGCGGCTGATCAAGTGCAAACTGGCTACTGGTACATACAGAGTCGCATCGTTGGCATAACTGAGTTTTACGAACTCATTCCCCTGGTCTTCAATGACAATAGTCTCTAGTCCCAGGTAGCGTCCGACGCCGTGATCTATATGCACAACTGGAGCGTTGAGCTGCAGCTCTGTTAAGTTGCGTACAACTAAATCAGACTGGCTTTTCTCTTTAGTGCGCCGCCGCTGTTGGAAGACCTGACGGCCAAACAGCTGTGATTCGCTGATCAGCTCCAGCTGCTTGGGGATGCTTAAACCGCGACCCAGTGGAAAGATAGTGATAGCAAATTGCTCATCACCATCGGCAAACTGCTGCCAGTTATCCAGGCTGCTGGGCGTCAGTTTTATTTTTCCCAGTAGCTCCAGCAGTGCCTCTCGTCGCCCGGCGGATTCGGCGCAAAATAGGAAGCGACTCTTAGGGTTGTCACTTAGGTGTCGCTGTAGCGCACTCAGAGGGGTTGTGCTCTGGGCATCGACACTCAGTTCAGCGGGGGGGCGACACGCAAGGTTACTCTTGCCAGCACCTTTGACTTTCTCACTGCTGTACTGAAGTTTACGAAAGGGTTTTAAATTGTGCATAAATTCACTGCTGTTTAAAAACAGTGAACTGGGCTCAAGTATCGGCCGTTCAATATCGTGACGCAGCTGTTCGTAGCGGTTGAAGACATCTTGCCAAAAATTCTGGCATTTATTTTCCAGTGCTCCCTCGCTGATGATCAGTGAATCCTCGGGCAGGTAGTCAAAAAGGGTGCTGGTCTGCTCAAAAAATAGTGGTAGGTAGTATTCGATACCGGCGGGGGCGAATCCATTGCTGACATCCTGATAGGTCGGGCAATTTTTTACAGCGACATCAAAGCGCTCGCGCCACTGTCTCTTAAACAAGCTGATGGCATCTTCGGTAAGTGGGAATTCCCTGGCCGGAAGTAGTTTTATCTGCTCAATTTTGTCGATAGAGCGCTGTGATTCAGGATCAAAGGTTCGCAAGCTGTCAATTTCATCATCGAAGAGGTCGATGCGAAAAGGTAGTTCACTGCCCATCGGATACAAATCTATGATCGAGCCACGAAAGGCGAACTCACCGTGGTTGAACACATTGTCAACGGCGCGGTAGCCAGCTTCCACAAGCTGGTTGCGTAACTTGTCGACATTAATGCTTTGGCCGCGTTTAAGTATTAAGGTGTTTGAGACCAAAAAATCGTAGGGCACAATACGGTGCATAAATGTGCTGATCGGCACTACGATAATGGCTTTCTCGACTAAGGGTAATTGCTGCAGCGTCGTCAGTCGGCTGGAGATAATATCCTGATGTGGTGAGAAGTTATCGTAGGGCAGCGTTTCCCAATCGGGGAAAGGCAGAATCTGCAATTGCTGCGCCGGAGTAAAAAAGCGGATTTCGCTCTCTAAAGTGAGTGCACTGTCGGTATCTTTACAGATAACTACAGTCAATCCCTGCTGTTGACTGGCCGCTTCTGCGATCAGCCAGCCGGCGCTGGCGCCTTCTACGCCGCCGAGCCATTTAGTGTCAGCATTTTTACCCGGTAAGGTGAATGCAAGTTGTGTCAAAGCCAGTCCCCATGAATTTACTTCTTATAAAAAGCTGCTATTTTATGTCAGTTGCGTACTGAAAATCAGTAGTTTATGAATTTAATTTAAATATAGTCTAAAGTCTTGTCATTTAGGTTTGCCCATCGCTGGATAAATAGGGATAATGCGCGCACTAATTATCACCAAATATTGGAGAGTATTGTGAGTCGAGAGCAACTATTTTCAGCATGGAAACTACGTGAAGCATTAACAGAGGAAATGGTCCCTCTGGTCGGCGCTTTATACCGTGATCATAATGTTGAGACCTCGGTTTTTGGTCGCCTGTTAGTTAAGCGATCTGTTATTGATATATTAAAGGCGCACCGCTTTGGTCGTCAAATTGAAAGCACAGAACTCACTGTAGACGATACGTTTCCAGTATTAAATATTCTTCCTGAGCTGGAGCTTAAGAACGCGCATATCGATATCGGTAAGTTAGCGGTAAAGTTTCGCGCGCAAACTGAGCAGTCGGACTTAAAAGCATTTTTAAAGACTGAGTTAGTGACTTGTGTCGATCAGAAAACTGACGAGGCCACTGACGTGGTTCTTTACGGTTTCGGTCGGATCGGCCGTTTGTTAGCGCGCCTGTTACTTGAACAGACAGGTGGTGGTAGCGGCATGCGTCTGAGCGCTATTGTAGTGCGCAAAGGAAAGGCGAAATTTGATCTAGAGAAGCGTGCCAGCTTGTTGCGTCGCGACTCAGTACACGGGGCTTTTAAAGGTAACATCACTGTCGATGAAGAAAACCATGCTCTGATTGCCAATGGCAACATGATTAAAATAATCTTTGCCAGTAGTCCCGAAGAAGTGGATTACACAAAGTACGGAATTAAAGACGCTCTGGTTATTGATAACACCGGTATGTGGCGTGACAAGGATGGCCTAAGCCTGCACTTGCAATGCCCGGGTGCGAAAAAAGTACTACTGACAGCACCTGGTAAAGGCATTAAAAATATTGTTATGGGTGTTAACCAAGACGATGTGCTGGACGAAGATACTATTATCTCCGCCGCCTCTTGTACCACTAACGCAATTACACCTGTGCTTAAGGCTATGTGTGATGAGTTCGGTGTGGAAAATGGCCACGTTGAAACTATTCACTCTTTCACTAATGATCAGAATTTAATCGATAACTATCATAAAGGTGATCGTCGCGGCCGTGCGGCTACACTGAACATGGTTATCACTGAAACCGGTGCTGCCAAGGCCGTATCTAAAGCGCTTCCAGAAATGGAAGGCAAGCTGACCGGTAACTCAATCCGCGTCCCTACGCCAAACGTTTCTATCGCTATCTTAAACTTGAATTTAAAGAAAGAGACCACCAGAGACGAGTTGAATGATTACTTGCGCAATGCTGCATTGCACTCTGATCTGCAAAAGCAAATCGGCTACAGTATTTCTCCAGAAGCGGTCTCCACTGACTTTGTCGGCTCGCGCTCTGCAGGCACTGTAGATGCACTGGCAACTATCGCCGAAGGCGGCAAGAGCTGTGTTGTCTACATTTGGTACGACAACGAGTTCGGTTACAGCTGTCAGGTAATGCGTTTAGCTAAGCGTATGACCAAGCACACTTTAGCAGCTTTCCCAATCGAAGAATAAGTTCTAGTCTCTAACCGACGAGTACTTAGAAAAAGCCGTGCAGCTCCTAGCTAGCGCGGCTTTTTTATGTTCACAGTACAAGCATTATAAACTAGATGTTGAATATACTGGGATTAGCTGTCAGGTAATGCGTTTAGCTAAACGTATGGCTTAAGGGGTGAGGAAGCACACTTTAGCAGCTTTCCCAATCGAAGAATAAGTTTGATCCCAGCCGGGTGAGTACTTAGAAAAAGCCGTGCAGCTTTGAGCTAGCGCGGCTTTTTTATGTTCACAGTACAAGCATTATAAACTAGATGTTGAATATACTGGGATTAGCTGTCAGGTAATGCGTTTAGCTAAACGTATGGCTTAAGGGGTGAGGAAGCACACTTTA
>Ga0209395_1007154_pt1 | contig 11819 bp, 7 predicted proteins | sample GOMGulsemesocosm_3_FD_184635 | JGI IMG/M metagenome (GOLD analysis project Ga0209395, IMG submission 184635) | Methane-oxidizing microbial communities from mesocosms in the Gulf of Mexico - GOM9D Gulf of Mexico (SPAdes) (version 2) | ecosystem: Environmental > Aquatic > Marine > Cold seeps... | reverse complement strand
TGACCGAGTGTATATTTCAACGAAAATAGGAATTGTAATCTATGACATTAAAAAGAATGAGATAGAAGATACCTATTACCCTAATTTAATTCCTGAAACTAATGATGTTACCATTTTTAACGATACAATTTTTGCTGCCACTAATAATGGAATTTATATGGCATCTTTACAGCAGGGTTTTTTAAATGATTATAATAATTGGACAAAAAAAACTAACCTACCAGGTTATCTTGTAAACGCCAAATTTTCCGAAATTGAAAACTTCAATGGGAATTTATTTTTTAGTTATGATACTGAAACATTCAATAGTGATTCGTTGTATAAAATGAAGGAAAATAATGAAGTAATTAATTTCTTTGAGGGTGTACCTACGACAATTGTTTCGTTAAATGCAGATGGAGAGGAGTTGTTAATATCAAAGCAATACAGTACTACAGTGTTTGATGAAGATTTGGTAAATGTAAATAATATTTATGATTATTCATTTGGAGCTGCACCATCTCCAATTCAAAGTGTTAAATTTAAAGGTTATTATTGGATTGCGGATGAAAACAATGGCTTAGTCAAGGCAAAATCTACATGGGACAATTCTCAAATGTTTTCCAACACACCTTCAACTGATGGTAGTTATAGATTGGATATTCAATATGGGAAAGTAATAGTTGCAAGTGGTGGACTTACACATAATTTACATAATAATTATTACAAAGGTGGTGTACATGTGTTTAATGATGAAAGATGGGATAATATCAATTCAACTTCTCAAGCTAACTACCCTTTACAAATGTGGGATGTGATATCTGTTACGATAGACCCTAATAATTTGGAAGAAATGGCTTTTGGTAGTTATTCTATTGGCGGAATGAGTATGGTGAAAAATGGACAAATAACGGAAAGCTTTAATAGTGGTAATTCGCCGTTAGAAATTCAAGATGGAAATAATGGAACTCATATTATTCCTGATATGAAATATGATGATAACGGTAATTTATGGATTGTCAATACTGGAATAAATCCATTGAAAATGCTTTCTAAAGATGGGGAATGGTTTACGTTCAGTTTAGGAAGTACTGCAAAAAATAAATATCCGTATCGTTTAATAATTGATAGTGATGGTAATAAATGGGTTGCTTTCAGTGGTGCAGGAATAGTTGTGTTTAATGAAAACGGAACGTTCTCAGACGTTTCTGATGATAATCTTGTGGCATTGTCAACTGCTTCAGGTTATGGTAGTTTACCTTCTTCAAACGTTAAGGCAATTGCAGAGGATGTGGATGGAGAAATTTGGATTGGTACAGAAACAGGTTTAGCTGTAGTTTATGGGAAATCGTCTTTATTTGACGGAGATTTTGGTGATGCAGATGCACAAGAAATTCTTTTAAAATATGGTGAAGAAGTAGAAGTGTTATTAGGTACTTCTACAATAACAGCTATTGCAGTGGATGGAGGTAATAGAAAATGGATTGGAACTAGTTCTTCAGGCGTTTTTTGTTTATCATCTAATGGAACTGAAGAGGTATATAGATTTACAACAGAAAATAGTCCACTGTTGTCAAATGGAATTTTAGATATAAAAGTTGATCACATATCAGGTGAAGTATTTTTTGCTACAGAATCTGGTTTAATATCGTATAGGGCAGATGCAACAATTGCAGATGAAGAGTTTAGTTCGGTAAAAGTCTTCCCAAATCCTGTTAGACCTGAATATAGGGGAGTGATTACGATTCAAGGCTTGGGTTATGAATCTGATGTGAAAATAACTGATGTTTCTGGAAATTTAATTTTTAAAACGCAATCAAATGGTGGGACAGTTGTTTGGGATGGTAATAGATTGTCGGGCGAACGAGTTCAGTCTGGAGTGTATTTAGTTTGGACTGCCTCTGTTACAGGAAAAGGAAAAAATGTTGCAAAAATAGTAGTCATCAATTAGTGGGATTAATTTTCTAAAAGAATAGGTGCAAATTAGTACTGAATTTATAAGTTTGTAAAAAATATTCTAATGCAAAAACGCTATTACTATTTAGTTCATATTCAATATTTGGGATTTAGATTTCATGGTTGGGCAAAACAACCTAAAGTAAAAACCCTGCATGAAATGGTTGATAAAACTATGTTTTTTATGTTTGGGGAGGGAAATACAAAGACGCTAGGTTGTAGTAGAACGGACTCAAAAGTTTCAGCTAATCATTTTGTTTTTGAATTATTTATTAATGAGCCGATAACCGATTTTGAAGCATTTATTGAGAGTTTTAATTCAAACTCTCCTAGTGATCTAAAAGGATTTAAAATTGAAGAAACCACTGCGGAGTTTAATATTATTCAAGCATCTAAACAAAAAGAGTATGTTTATTTATTTGCGTTTGGAGAAAAGGCACACCCATTTGCTGCATCATTAGTCACCACGTTACCTGAAATTTTAGACTTAGATCTTATGAAGCAAGGTGCCTTACTTTTTGAAGGTGAGCATAACTTTGTGAGGTATTGTACAAAACCTTCTCCCAAAACAAATTTTGTTAGAACCATTGACTATTGTAAAATAGAAATTAACACGACTTATTCAGCGAATTTTTTCCCTAAAAAAACATATATGTTACGAATTAAATCGAAAGGATTTTTGCGTTATCAAGTGCGACTAATTATGGGACAATTGTTCATGCTAGGTAAAGGCAAAATAACATTGTCAGATATTGAAATTTCTTTAAATGGAGAAGATAAATCTTATTTGAATGAAATAGCGCCTCAATCATCATTAATATTAGAATCGGTTGAATTTGAATAAATAGGTTAACTTTGAATGAAAAACACTTTGAGTTTAAAATCAACTAAATCTATCTTTTTATTAAAGTCACTTTTTGTAGTGGTTTTGATTGGTTATTTGATTTACAAGATTTCTAATTCTTCCATTCTGAATTCTATTTATGAAATTGAAGTGATTGATTCAAAATTTATTGGTTTTACGTTGGTTTTAATGGTTTTTAACTGGGGGATAGAAGCAAAAAAGTGGCAAATATTACTACAAGGTGTACAGGAATTATCTTTTGCTAATTCATTTAAGTCTGTTCTATCAGGTCTTAGTAGTGGACTATTAACGCCAAATAGAATCGGTAATTTTGTTGGTAGATTAGCTTATGTGGACAAGAAGAATCATAACCAAGCTGTCGTAAATACATTAATTGGCAATTTAGCTCAGTTTATTTCAACCGTTGTACTGGGTGTCATAGGATGTTTTTTTTTACTGTTTTTAAAATTCGATATTCAAAATGATATTTGGATAGTTATCGTATCGATATTTTTTTCAAGTTTAGCATGTTATGTCTATTTTAAACCTTCAGTTATAAATTTTGCTCCGGTCAATAAATTATTTGGAGATCAAACGAAATTGTCAATTCAAGAAATAAATCATTCAAGTACTAGTTTAAAGCTGAAAGTTTTAGGGCTTTCTGTGGCGCGGTATATTGTCTTTTGTGTTCAATATTTCTTATTGTTCAATGCATTTGGGTTAGAAATACCAGCTATAGTATTGTTTAGTCTAATTACGACAGTTTTCTTATTAACTACGTTAATACCGTCTCTTTTGTTTGGGAAGTTATTTGTGAGGGAATCAGTTGCCGTATTTATTTTTTCATTGGCAAGTATTGACTTGTCTTTAATACTGTTAGTGGCTTTTCTATTATGGGGCATTAATTTAGCAATTCCAGCAGTGATTGGCTCTGCTTTTTGGTTAAAACAAACTAAGTATGCTTAGTTATTTCATAGCCTTTTATAGTGTTCAATTGTGTGTTGGAGTTTTTCTGTTATATGGTAAAAAAAGGGAAGTAAAAAAAGAATGTTCAAACTCTAAAAAAACTACACTACTTGTTCCATTCAAAAATGAGAAAGATAGAATTTTACCTCTGTTGAACTCAATTAACAATTCAATAATTAAGCATAAAGGGGCTAATTTAGAATCTAATTTTCAATTCGTCTTTATTGATGATCATTCAATGGATGGAACGGCACAATTTATTATAGAGAATCTAGATGTATCCTTCCAAGTTTTGAAATTGAATGATACGTCAGGAAAAAAGGCAGCTATAAAAAAGGGCGTTGAATATGCTAAGTTTGAAAGGCTATTGACTCTGGACGCTGATGTACGTTTTAGTGATAATTATCTGTTTGAAGTTTCTAAAATTGAATGTAAAAATTTAACAATTCTTCCTGTTGAAATGTATGGTACTACAATTCTTCAAAAACTATTTTCAGTTGAATTTTGGTTTTTACAGCGTCTTACTTTTGGGTTGGCAGGGTTTGGAAAGTACGTGTTATGTAATGGTGCTAATTTGTTGTTTACAAAAAAAACATTTAACGCAACACTAGAAATTAGAAAGGACGTTAATATACCAAGTGGTGATGACATGTTTTTATTAAAAGCAGTGAAAGATTTGAAGCTGGATGTGCGTGCAGTAAATAATAATTCTCTCATTGTGCAAACACCTGCAGAATTGACCTTTAAAAAGCTGTTAAACCAAAGAGTAAGATGGGTGTCAAAAACTAAAGACATGTCTTCAGTTGTTGTAGGTGTATTAGTCTTAGTGTCTAATTTAATTTTTCTAGTGTCAATTTACCTTATCGCACTAGGCAATTTCTTATATGTAGTTCCAATACTAATTAAAGTGTTAAGCGAGTGGATAAGCATAAATTCTAAATCAAAATTAGTCGTTGTGCTATTACATCAAATGTATTACCCTTTTTATTTAATAGGATTAATTTTGAAAATGATTTTTAGTAGAACCGTTACTTGGAAATAATGGGAATGGTGAGTTGATTAACCTGCCGACTTTAGTTCCAAGTATGTTTTACCTTCAACCTTACTTTTTACCCAGGTTGCAAAATCAAAATAATCAAATACAATTTGTTCATAATGATCATGTTTAAGCTCAAATAATTCTTTTTCAATTGGAATTAATATATCTTCGATATCAAATTTATTTAAATCGGATTTAGAAATTTTCCCAATAATTTTTAAAAAGAGTTCTTCAAATTTGAATAATCTTTTTCGTCCCTTTAAATATCGTTTTGTAGAATTTAAAGCGTAAGGTAAAAACCGAGTATGTTTTAATTCAAAATGTAGAATTAAATTAATGATTTGTGCAAAGCAATAAATATCTTGTTTTTTGTCTAAGCCTTCAGCGTTTAATATTTGTGTAATCCAATGCAGTGCATCTTCATATTTACCAGTCGAAAGATAAACAATGGCAATTTTAAAGTCTATGTATGCTTTTCTAATGCTATTTATTTGTGTTCCAAATTCAGTATACCCTTTTAATATTTCTGGAATTAATAAAGTAGCACCATTAAAATCTGATTGTTCAATTTTTAAAAACAATTCTAAACTGTAAATGCTTGAAAAATATTTAATATCTAAATCTGTAGTTGAAACGTATTTTTTTGATTCAGGAATTGATTTTAATGTTTTTAAAAACTGGGCACTTTCTTTATATTTTTTTAATTTGGTGGCAATATATATTAAATTCGTTATTAATGAAAAGTAGGTATTAGGTGTGTCTTCAAATAAATGTGTATTATTTTCCACCAAAGCTTTACTTTTTAAAATGTGTTGATAACAGTTTTGTAAATCATTAATGGCGAAATAATAGGCGCTGTAAATGTGATGATATAAATATTTTATTTTTGCAGAACTGTCTTTAATGTTAATGAGTGAAATTTTATCAACCAGTGCTTTTAGGCTGTTAATCTCATCTTCTGACCTAATGATACCTCTTAAGTTAATTTCATTAAATAATAAGCTTTTTGTATGCCATAACAATTGGTACTTTTCAACTTCATTCACTAATTCCTGTTCTTCTTGATAAAGCGTTGCGAGCTGATTCTTTTTTAATTCTGAATAAGATTCTTTTTCTATTAGTTTTTTTTGTTTATTCTTAATTTCTAGTAGCAACAATTCCTTCCCATGTTTTTTTGCTAGTTTTTCTGCAGAGTTCAGAATCTTTTCAGATTGATGGTATAAACCTTTATTAAATAAGATTTCTGCACTGTGAATGGTTTTGAATAATTGTGCATCTATAGAACTGGCCGAGTAATATAAGTCTAATGCATTTAATATATGATTATATAGTCTGCCTTTTGTTATTGAAAATCTATTCAAAAATGCTTCACCCTTAAAATGTTTAATAATTATGTCTTCATCATAATTATCCATTTTTGTTAGAAAATCAAATAATGAATTGTAATTATTTTGTTCTCCAATGGTGTGTCGTGAAGAGTATAATTTAAAGTATCGTTTTTCAGTTTTATTTAAACTTTTAATCAACTCATATAAATGATTAGATTTCTTATTAGACATAATTTCAATTTTGGGGTTAAATCTAAATTAGGCATAATTGGCAGGTCTGGAGATCAATTACATTGGAAATGACTTAATCATTGAGTGATTGGTCCTCTTTTCTGTCTGTTCTCCATTTTTTATAATGTTGATAAGCCCCTATTGGATTTATTGAAAGACCTATACCATAAAAAGGTTTTGAAAAGGAATCCGCAATTTTTTGATTAGGGGTAGATGCATGAACATAACCAACACTTAGTTTTGGTGAAAGCCAGGAGTAAATATAATAATGGGTATTAATACCAAATCCTATAACTGAGAATCCTTCTCTTCTTAATAGCTTTTTGTTACCGTTTATATTTGTATACTCAGTATTAACGTTACCTGTTCCTAAAAATACGGGAAGTGAAATCTCCCAGCGATTTGTCTTATAAGCTACCCTTTCATAAAAGAAAGTGGCCATAGTAAAACCAACATGAACTGTATCATTTAAGGCGTCTGGTTTGTCAATTGGTATTGAAGTGATTTCAATTTTGTCTTTATTTCTTATAGAATGTATACCTATTCCAAATCTAGTTACGCCTTTATAATTAGCACCAATCCTATAGCCATTGGTTTTAATTAAGTCTCCATGTAAAATTGATCGTCTAGCATCAAAATGAAAATAAAATTTCCATTTTTTTTCGCCATAATATTGGGGGAAAAAGGTTCTTGGTTTGGTGGTTTCTTTAGCTTTATTCTGCGAATAATTAGAGAAAGAAATAATTAGTGAGATTAAAAAGAATAGTTTTTTCAATGACATGATTTAATTTAAGACTGCAAATATAATTTTTTATCTTAAAAGGGTAACATGTCCAACTAAATCAAAAGCAATTCCGTTTAAATCTTTATACTTTATTTTCCAAACGTATACGTCATCTAGTGCTTTATGACCATTATAGGTTCCTGTCCAATGTTGATGTATAGATGTGCTTTGAAATACAATTTCTCCCCAACGGTTAAATATGAGCATTTCGAATTCTGTTATATTGTTAGCTACAGCAAAAAATGTATTATTAAATTGGTCATTATCTGGGGTGAAAGTGTTTGGAACAAAAATTAAGGGGTCATAATTGATTAAGATGTCTTTCGATACTTTACACGTATTGGCATCTGTTAATGTAGCAGTATAAATATAATTACCGGGTGGTGATACTAAAGCATCAGAACAATGAATACAACTGATGTAATTGGGAGGTGACCATTGAATGACTCCTTCTCCTTCAGCAGATATTAAAGTTGTATCACCTACAAAACCATAAACTGTTGGTGAAACACTAATTGTAGGTTCTATAAACAAATCAATATAAGTAGATAAGACTGTGCTGCAACCAAATTGATCTGTAATTTGACAATAATAAGTCATGGAGTTTGAGGGCATTGCGTTAGTAATTGAATCATGTGGTGTGTTAAGGTGAATATTTGGTGTCCAATCATAGTCCACACCGCCACTTGCCCAGATTACTGCAGTGTCTCCAGGACATATTATAGTGTCTGGTACTATAGAGCCTAAAACTGTAATGACGTTAACATCAACTGTATCATAGCTAATCCCACAAGCATTAATAAAAGAAACAACATATGAAATGTCATTGATTGGGTTTACGAATGGATTATATATAGTTGTCGAACTTATATTAATGTCAGGAGTCCAAATATAGTCGGTAGCGCCGTTAGCAACTAATTGTATATCATCACCTAAGCATATTGAAACTTCATCAATTAAGTTCGGATAGGGAATGTCTTGATCGACTTGAACTTTTGTAGTATCAAATATATGACACCCTTCAGGAGTCACTATTTCTACTACATAATATGTAGTGATTGGAGGTGTTGCAATTGGGGTACTTAAATTAGGATCATTTAATGATGACTCTGGTGTCCAATGATATGTTTCGCCTCCTGATGCTAGTAACCCAATACTTTCTCCAACACATATTACTGTGTCTAATCCTGATTCAGCATTAGTACCAAAAACATAGATTGTAATATCTAAAGTTGAAGAGCCACATTCGCTAGATATGTCAACGGTTAATTCGGTTTCTTGATTAATTGTAACAAAAGGACTAGCTGAGCTAGGGTCATCAAATAGTTCTGGTGGTCCCCATGCATATCCTGTTCCACCTGTTGCAAATACTTGAACAGTTTCCCCAGGGCATATTGTGTCTGTGAGTGCCCAAACTTGATAATCAGGTTCAATTATTGTGACATCTACATAGGCAGTATCGGGCTCATAACACCCATTAGCATCTGACACGATTAGCATAACAGTATAATCACCGGGAACTGTATATTGATGAGTTGGTTCAAAATCTGTTGAAGTTCCACCATCTCCAAAAAGCCATTCATAAGTGTCTCCGTTTTCACTGTCATTTTCAAAAAATGTTGCGTTTGGAATACAGGTAACTGGAGTTCCAGTACTCAAGGTGGCCTCAATTTTTGAAAGTTCAAATAAAAATGCGGCCATGTTACAATTGCTACTATTATTGGATGTTGAATAAACACCTGGAGTAGTTGGGAATCCATTACTATTTCCACCACACGCTGCACAAACGGCATGGTATACCTTTCCTGATTTTGAAAATCGACTGGTTCCACCATCCACATGATCATTTGAGCCATTCAAACTACCCATGAATGTAGCATATTTTAATGATAACATGTCTTGTGTAAATAGGGCTAAATAAAAATTGCTTCCGTTAGTTTGTGTTTGATAAGCGTCATTGGTGACAGGAAATCCATTTGTTGAACTGTTTATAGCACTTGCATTGTTTTGATTGGTTTGCCCTCCCCAACCGGCAATATATATTTCATAACAATCACTAACTAAAAATGCCGTTGGAGAAATTTCAACTTCTCCTGTGTTTGATCCAAATACAGAAGACCATTCAGTTGTGGTTAGATTAGAATTTAGTTTATGTATAAATTGACCACTATTAGAATTGGAGTATTGGGTTGATGAAACGGGATAAGCGCCATTCGTCTGTCCATAAACATATACTTTGTCATCAATGTCTAATTGAACGAAATAAGCTTGATCATAGCCGTTGGTCCCTAAATAACTAGATTTGGGATTGGAATAGGTTGGTGCAGTAAATTTTGTAATGTATCCATCAGTAATTCCTCCTTTATAGTTCTGATTTAATTGACCGTTAGTTGAAGGGAAGTCATTACTTGTGGTTCCTCCTACGGAGTATATATCTCCATTTGTAGCTAATTGAAGTGAATTACCAGATTCCCAATTCGCACCTCCAAGATAGGTAGACCACAGAAGGGAGTTTAAATTGGATGTAAATTTTGCAACAATTGCATCTTGAGGACCACCTAAAGAATTATCAAATCCGCCTACAGTTGGAAAGTCATTTGATTTAGTTGTTGATGTAATAAATACATTAGAATTATCATCTACTATAATCTCTCCTCTTAATTGATCTCCATAATTATAGTGGATATTTCCATTTCCATCTGAAATACCATCTGCTTCAGAACCGCCTAAATAGGTAGAGGCTAATAAATTTCCTCCATTTGCAGATAATTTAAATATAAAAATGTCTGAACCACCATTAAAGTTTATGCCGTCAATTGTCATTGATGTTGGCCCACCGTTATGACTTTGTTGATAGGCTGTATTTGAAACCGGGAAATTGGTAGATGAAGTTGCTCCCATTATATATAATTCGTTTTGTTGATTAACGATAATGCTATGTGGCGTTTCTGAGCCACTCCCTCCAATATAAGTGGAGTAAATTAAATTGTTTCCATTTTCACTGAATTTTGTTAATCCAATATCTACAGTAGTACTAATCCCTCCAGATGAAGCGTATGATCCGTCATAAGCTCCAGCTGTAGTTGGGTAACCATTCCCAAATACTATTCCTGCTGCAATTAAATTTCCGTTGATATCAGGACAAGCAGTCATTCCCCAATTATCGGAAGTTGAACCTGTAAAGCTCGAGAATGCTAATTCAGGGTCGATTATTAATATGTTTGTAGTGTCATAGCCGTTTGGAAAGTCAAAAGACATAATGTTATTCTCCAATTTGTATTGACATTCTACTTTTGTTCTTAATCCATTTAGAATTTGAAAGGCATACGGTTCCTTTTCTATTATTGTACTTAATGATGTAGTAATTACTAATTCATGATTTATTATTTCAATATGTTCATGTCCAGTATAGCGTACTTTAAATTGGTTAGGATCACTTAAAGGAGCTATGATTAAGTCATATTTCAAAGTGGAATTTTTTTGATGAAATTTCAAATCAATTCCGTCATATAAGTTGGTGTAGTCTATTCTTTTATAAGAGTAGGCGTGGTTTACCCATTTAGATTGATCAGTTCCACAAAAATAATTATCATAATGTTCAGATGAATCGAGTTCAATAAATTGGGGGTGTAAATTAGAACTTATGAATTGTGTTTTAACAGCATGACCCAAAAATTCATCACTATGTTCTTCTTCATCATGATGATTGTGAATGTCGTGATTATTCGTGAAGTTATAGGTGAAACCGTTATTTTCCAAATACATTTCACCAGAAGGAATGTTGATTTTATACTCGATATTTGTATGCCATTGCCCTCTGTTTGGTTTTATCCATATTTCCTCTTGACCAAATATGGTATGGCCAAAGGATAGAATTGATAAAAATAGTAGCAACTTCATAATCAAGTAAATATATCATTTTTAATTAAAATAATATATAGGAAATGTTTTAAATGTATAATTAGTCTATTAATAGACGTGATTTATCCATTTAAGTTGCAAGTTAGTGATTATTTAATTTCAATTGCTTGAATTGAAAGTAGTGGTAATTCTATTTTATCTTCCAGTACAATGCTAGTCGGGTAAGTGGAAATTAATTCTTGTTTAAATTTTTCTGCCTGTAATTTAGTACGAAAATTTCCAACTCTAATTCTGTAATTTGGTGCTAAATAATCAATATATGCTTTATGTTGTTCGTGTAAATTAATAAAACTTGCTTTTTGAGTTTGTGCAATTGTTCTTGATTCAGCAAAAAATATTTGAATTCTGTATCCATCAATTAATGGCCCTTCAATACTTTCTCTATTGCGTCCAATAAACTCAGTAATTTGATCCAATCTATCATCTTTAACAATAATTACAGAACCCTTTTCTGTAGTGTTAAAATCTAATTTACCAATTGTGTCAAGTAATACAGTGTCTTTTATTAAAACGGTATCTTTTACAAAAAACGCTAAGGTTTCATCTTGTGAAAATGATAGAAACGAAATGAGAGCAAGATGTAATGTAAATAATGTTTTCATAAATCAATTTTTTGGTAAAGTTACTTCATTTTTAAACATTTTTACATAAATCATTCCAAAAGTTGGTTTCATTTATTATTCGCTAATTTATGACACAAATATGACAAATCTTTAATACTAAAGGTTTTGTGATGTTATTCTTATTTAGAATAATTCTAAATTAAGTAAC
>Ga0209395_1007153_pt1 | contig 11820 bp, 4 predicted proteins | sample GOMGulsemesocosm_3_FD_184635 | JGI IMG/M metagenome (GOLD analysis project Ga0209395, IMG submission 184635) | Methane-oxidizing microbial communities from mesocosms in the Gulf of Mexico - GOM9D Gulf of Mexico (SPAdes) (version 2) | ecosystem: Environmental > Aquatic > Marine > Cold seeps... | reverse complement strand
CAATGTACTTTAGTAGAACTAATTATACAGAAGGTAAAAAAGGAAAAGATGAGAATAAGATAACGCACCTTAAAATATATAAAGCTGAACTAGTTGATAGTGTTTGGACAAAAATTAAAGAATTACCTTTTAATGATGTTTCTTACTCAACATATCACCCTGCATTAAATTTTGACGAATCAAAATTATACTTTGTATCTGATATGCCTGGTACCATTGGAGGTATGGATATTTTTGAAGTAGACATCAATAAAAATGGTTCTTTTGGTACTCCTAAAAATTTAGGACCAAAGATCAATACTGAAAAAAGAGAACAATTCCCATTCATGAGTGAATACAACACATTGTATTTTGCCTCAAACGGTCATTTAGGATTAGGTAATTTAGACCTATTTTCTAGTCAAATTGAAGAGAATATATTTTCTGAACCTAAAAACTTGGGAAGCACAATTAATAGTAGTTTGGATGATTTCTCATTAATCATTAATGAAAGAACTGACAAAGGATATTATTCTTCTAATAGAGATAACAATGACGATAACTTATTTGAATTTAAACGAGAAGAATACATCAAACCAGTCTATTTAGTTGAAGGTGTAGTTACAGATAAAAAAACCGGTAAAATATTACCTGGTTCTTTAGTAACTTTAATGGATGACGATAATAATGTTATTGCCGATACTATAGTTAAAGCAGATGGAAAATATTTGTTTAAGCTGGACCCTAACCAAAAATACATGGTTAGAGGTACACGTAAATTATATAACCCATACGACGTTAACTTTTCTACAGATACTGAAGGTAAAATTAGTCATGACATCGTATTAGATCTTGAATTATATTCTGACAAAGAAGAAAACATTATAGCTTCAACTGATGGTACGACTCAAGTAAAAATAAATAAAATATATTTCGATTTTGACAAGTGGAATATCCGACCAGATGCCGCGAAAGAATTGGATGTATTAGTTGATGTAATGAAAAAATACCCAGAGATGGAAATTGAAGTCAGTGCACATACAGATGCTCGAGGAACATCAGACTATAACTTGGAATTATCACACCAAAGAGCAAAATCAACTTTGGAGTATCTAGTAAGTCAAGGTGTTGAGTTAAGCAGATTAAAATCTATCGGATATGGGGAAATGCAACCACTGAACAAATGTGGTGACAATTGTACCGATCCTGAGTTTGATTTAAACAGGCGTTGTGAGTTTAAATTATTAAAATAACCAACTCATAAATAAAACTATATTTAAAAGGAAGCCAATTGGCTTCCTTTTTTGTTTACCTAAATGAACTCCTACTTTCACAGTGTAAAAAATAGACTTCACTCATTTTTGATTGGAATAGTTTTTAATATTCCTTTACTTTGATAAAGATCGTATACTAAGTAATATAAAACTACAACTAACTAATAAGCGATATCCATAAAATCGTTACTCGCTAAAATATCACCTTTCTAAATGAAAAAGCTCCTATTCATACTCTATATTCTTGTCACAATAAGTACCTACTCGCAACAAAGATTTGAGAAATACTGGAAAACTGTGGAAGCGTATGAATTGGAAGGAAAAACAACTTCTGCAAATGAAATTGTTGCAACTCTATACAAGAAAGCAAAAAAGAAAAACAATAGCAATCAGTTAATTAAATCATTGTTATACCAATCAAAATTTGCTTTGATATTGAAAGAAGATGCCGAATTGTTAGTAGCTAAGAACTTAGAGAAAGAAATTTCAGAAGCTACTTTTCCAACCAACGCAATACTTGAATCTATTTTAGCAGACTTTAAATGGCAATACCTACAAAAACACCGATGGCAAATATATAACCGAACAAAAACCACTAAAGTCATAAACGCCGATTTCAGAACATGGGATTTAAATAGCTTGTTTACTTCTATTCATCAAGGCTTCAAACAATCGATTATCAACCAAAAGCAACTACAAAATATCCCCATTACTAATTATAACTACATTTTAATTAAAGGAACAGAAACAGAACATTTACGTCCTACTTTATATGATTTATTAGCAAATCGTGCATTACAGTTTTTTAAGACTGATGAGTCTAGAATTACAAAACCTAAAGACCGATTCTATATAGATCAAGAGTCTTATTTGGCTCCCTCTAGTGAGTTTTCAAAACTAAACATAGAAACTACCGACACTGTTTTTTCTAGATACGAAGTGCTAAAAACCTATCAGCAGTTAGAACAATTTCATTTAAAAGAAAATAACACTGATGCTTTAGTTGATGCATATATCAATCGATTGAACTTTGTGAAAAACAATAGTACCAATCATCAAAACAAGGTTGAGCTATATATTAAATCATTACAAGAAACCTATACAAACCTCTCAGGAGAAAACGCATACGCAACTGTTAAAGGGTATTATGCAAAAGCTATTTATGATACTGCTACTTTAGAAAAGAATCCGGAAGAAAGAACTACCGCTTTAACTATTTGCGAAGAAATCATTAAAAACTATCCGAAGTCAGAAGGTTTTGCTATTACAAGTTATTTAAAAAACAAAATACTTCATAAAACTATTAGATTACAAAATGAAGAGATAATCCCAATAAACAAACACTCTAAAGTTTTAGTGAATTTTCAGAATATTAAACAACTACATCTTGCAATTTATAAAGTAAATTATGAACACAATTTTAATCAGTATAACTATAAAGACCGAGACTCAATAATTAAGTTGTTCTTTAAAACTGAACACCCCATAAAAGAATTCACTATACAATTACCTCAGAAAAAAGATTACTTTACTCATTCAACAGAAATTGTAATCCCTGAACTAACAAGTGGACAATACATTATCCTATCAACTAAAGATGCTTCAAAAAACACTAACGAATTATTTGCGTATAGTTATCAAACAGTATCTAATTTAGTTTGTATAGAATCGAACTATCATGGAAAAAAAGTATTACAAGCTTTAGATCGCATTAGTGGGAAACCAATTGAAAATGCTAAAGTAAAAGTTGCAGGAAAAACAAAATACACCAATACTATTGGAGAGGTTTCCTATGCAAAAAAAAATAGACATGATGTTGTAATCACATACCAAAATGATGAATTACATTTAGGTAGCACTTATACTAACAACTATTACAGAGAACCTAACAATAAAAGTAAAAAAACTAGATTTCAAGGGTTCTTATTTTTAGACAGAAGTATTTATCGCCCTGGGCAAGAAGTTCATTTTAAAGGAATCATTTTATCTAGAAACAACTACAAAACAACTACAGTCCCTGAAGAAACCTTTAAAGTTGTAGTTAAAGACGCTAACTATCAAGAATTAAAAACATTCGAATTAACTACTAATGAATATGGTTCATTCTCTGAAAAGTTCAAACTCCCTAAAAATGTTTTAACAGGAAATTTCAGTATTGCAATTGAATCGATAAAAAAAGAGCATTCAACTTATTTTAACGGAGGACATACTCGTTTTTCAGTTGAAGAATATAAACGTCCTAAATTTGAAGTTACCTTTAGTCCTATTACTAAAAGTTATATCGTAGATCAGAATATTTGCGTAAAAGGAAATGCAAACGCTTTAGCAGGTTCAAACATAACAGGTGCTAAAGTAACTTACCGAGTTGTTAGAAAAACACAATATTCCCACTGGAGGTATTGGAGCAGATATGCGCATACTGAAGCACAAGAAATTGTACAAGGAGAAGTTATCACAAATGAAAATGGCGCGTTTGAAATAAACTTCAATGCTGTACCAGATTTAACGAGTAATAAAGAAGGATTACCAATATTTAATTATGAAATCACCGCAGATATAACTGATATAAGTGGCGAAACAAGATCGGCTACTACAAATGTAAAGGTTGGTTATCATTCCATGGATGTTGCCATTACTACTGATGACAAATGGAATATCGCTGCTAATAATTCAATCAATATCAACACAAAAAACTTGAATGATGAATTTGTACCTGCAACGATTACTGTTCAGGTATATAAGCTACAGGCTCCTAATCATATTTTAAGAACACGAAAATGGAAAGGACCAGATGCTCCGCTACTTTCTAAGCAAGAATTTAAAGCTTTATTCCCTCATGAAGCATATACTGATGAAGACAATATTTCCAAATGGAAAAAAGGCGCACTCGTATTTGAAGAAACGATTGATACTAAAAATAAAACTACGCTTGAATTGAATACCTTAGATTGGAAGTCTGGTAATCATGTCATTGTAGTTAAAGGAAAAGATGTTTTTGACATCGAAATCGAACAAGATAAACGTTTTTTAATAACGAGTTCAAGTGACACTTATTTAGCAGATAATAAATTATTTGATTTTGAAATTTTAAATACAGAAACTGCCAAAAAAGATGGTTTTATAACTATTAAACTACTTACTGCTGATCAGAATTTACACATACTTACTGAAGCTTATTTTAGTAATGATATTATCTACAAAGAAAGTGTTCTTCTTAACGGAAATAAAACACTTCGTATTCCTTTGTCTTTTATTAACAAAGACCTCATCAACCCAAGCAGCTCTGTTCTCTTACAGTTTTCATTAGTTCGTTTTAACCAACACCATACTAAAACAGCAACCGTTTCTTTAGTAGAACCAAAAGAACAATTAACTATTGAAACAAAAACGTTTAGAGATAAACTACAACCAGGTTCTAAAGAAAAATGGAGCTTTACTATTAAAAATAAAAAAGGTGTACAAGCAGAAGTATTAGCAAGTATGTATGACACTTCCTTAGACCAATTTAAACCTCATAACTGGATAAACACCATTAATATTAATGATTATTACTATAATAGTTATGCACGAAAAAACAGTAGAAGTTTTGAGATTAAACGCTTTACATTATTAAACCAACAGAACAGCCCTCATCTAAGTTTCAAAAAGCAATATTCACAACTGAATAAATTTGGATTTCTATTACGAAATAAAAAAGTAATGATCCGTGGAATAGCATCTATAACTGATAATGAGCTTTTTGATGAAGAAGATGTTGAATTAGAAGAAGTTGTTGTAACGGCTTACGGCATTAAAAAAGAGAAAAGTACGTTAGGATACGCAACCTCAAAAATATCAGCTGATGATTTAGGTGATAATTTGGAGCCAACTATGGGGTCCCCAAAAAACATCAACAAACTAGAATCAAGTTTTAAATCAATTACCGCCCGTAAAAACCTCAGCGAAACAGCTTTCTTTTACCCGCATTTAAAAACAAACGCAAAAGGTGAACTAAGTTTTGAATTTGAAACTCCTGAAGCTTTAACCCGTTGGAAAGTACAATTGTTCGGGCATACAAAAAATGGAGTGTCAGGTAAATTCTCACAAAACGTAGTCACTCAAAAAGAATTAATGGTCATCCCTAACCCACCTCGCTTTTTACGTGAGAATGATACTATTTTATTTCAAACTAAAATTACTAGTCTTTCTGATAAATCTTTGAATGGCTTTGCTAAACTTGAATTGTACAATGGAGTTACTGGAGAGGTTATTGACACTGAATTAAATAACAGAAACGCTGTACAAAACTTCACTATCAATAAAAAAGGAAATACTTCTGTTTCATGGAAATTGACTATTCCAGAAGGAATACAAGCAATAGAATATAAAGTATTGGCTAAGGCAGGAGATTTTACTGACGGAGAATCAAATGTATTACCCGTATTAACCAATAACATGCTAGTTACAGAGAGTATTCCCATTACTGTACGTTCAAATAGTAGTAAAACCTATAGCTTTAATAAGTTAAAAAACAATACTTCAACTACATTACGCAATCATCAGCTTACTTTAGAATACACTTCTAACCCAGCTTGGTATGCTATACAAAGTCTTCCCTACTTAATGGAATTTCCACATGAATGTGCGGAGCAAACTTTTAGTAGGTATTATGCAAATAGTATTGGGAGCCATATACTAAATAGTAATCCGAAAATTAAAACCGTATTTGATTCATGGAAGGTTAATGGAAAACTGACTTCAAAATTAGAGCAAAATGAAGAGCTAAAACAAATTTTGATTTCAGAGACTCCTTGGTTACGAGACGCACAATCAGATGCAGAAAAGAAAAAACGCTTAGGATTATTATTTGATCTAGAAAAACTAGCTGCAGATGAAAAAAGTACTTTAAAAAAACTAAAACAGATACAACTACCGTCTGGTGGATTTCCTTGGTTTAGTGGAGGAAAAGAAAATGAATACATAACCCGTCATATTGTTGCAGGATTTGGACATATACAACAACTAGGTGTCTCGGACACACCGATTGAAAAAAACTCAATGTTGGTTAAGGCTATACAATTTTTAGACACTAGGTTTCTAGAAAATCACAATCGAAAGCTAAAACACCAGACACTAGAGAATATTTCTTTAGGTAATTACGAATTACATTATTTGTACGCACGTAGTTTCTTTAAAAATAATGTCCCGTTAGACAAAACAGTTAAACCTATTGTAAACTCCTATATCAATAAAGCTAAAAACAAGTGGTTAGACAGAACGCTTTTGCAAAAAACAATGTTGAGTATGGTATTGCATCGTTTTAACGACAGACAGCTACCTCAGTTAATTTTAGAACATTTAAAAGAGACTTCTATTACTAGTAAACAAAAAGGAATGTACTGGAACAGTAATACATCTGGGTGGTATTGGCATGAAGCACCTATAGAGACTCAAGCATTAATCATAGAAGCTTTTTCTGAAATTACTGATGACAAAAACACCATTGAAGAATTGCAAATTTGGTTATTAAACAACAAACGTAAGCAAGATTGGAATACGACTAAAGCAACTACAGAAGCTACCTATGCTTTATTGCTACAAGGTAATGATTGGTTATCAATAGAAGGTTCTGCTAAAATTAAAATTGGAGATGAAAGAATCAATACTAAAAAATTAAATGAAACCAAACTAGAAGCTGGAATTGGATACTTTAAAACTTCTTGGAACACAACAGAAATCACTCCCAAAATGGCAGATATTTCTATTAAAAACACTTCAGAGGTTACACAATTTGGCGGATATTATTGGCAATATTTTGAGCAATTGGATAAAATCACTAGTGAAGAGCATAAGAATGATATTCAGTTGTATAAAGAACTGTTTTTGAAGAAAAACACCGATAATGGACCTATACTAACAAAAATTAAAAATACCAGCTTAAAGGTGGGAGATTTAGTTACGGTGCGTATAGAACTACAAGTAAAAGATAACTTTGAATTTGTACATTTAAAAGATATGCGCGCAAGTGCTTTTGAGCCAGTTGATGTAATTTCTAGTTACAAATGGCAAGACGGAACTGGCTACTATCAAAGCACAAAAGACGTAGCTACACATTTCTTTTTTGATCGATTAAACAAAGGAACTTATGTATTGGAATATGATGTGCGTGTAAACAATGCTGGAGATTTCTCTAATGGAATTTCTACCATACAAAGCATGTATGCTCCCGAATTTTCAAGCCATAGTAAAGGTGTTCGTGTTACTGTTGAAGGAAAATAAAATGTAAACACCATCATTTTTTTGTATCTTTAAGAAGCAACACTTTACTTTTAGATAATGAATGAAAGGGGCACGATTTTTAATTTATTAAATAACTTTTCAACTGAGAACGAAAATATTTCTTGGAAAATGAAATGTTTGTATTGTGATGGAAAAGGTACAACTATGAACCAAATTAAAATAATCAGCCTCCCTGAGAACACTAATATTGGTATTCTAGTATACCAAGTTGAAACAGGAATCGTTTCGGTTTGTAAGTACAAAACACTTAAAAAAGATAATTCAGAGAACATAATTGATATGTTACTTGACATGATTAATTATTCAAAAGGACAAACAATAAGTTCATAAAATCAACTTATAAATTGCATTCATTTCCAAATGATAAAAAAGGCTGTCTATAATAGTATAAACAGCCTTTTTTAAATATGATTAAATGTAATGTGTTATGCCAAATCAAAACGATCAAGATTCATCACCTTAGTCCAAGCAAATACAAAGTTTTGCACAAACTGTTCTTTAGAATCTTCACATGCATATACTTCAGCTATTGCTCTTAATTCAGAGTTTGAACCAAAAATTAAGTCAGCACGTGTAGCTGTCCATTTAATATCTCCTGTAGCTCTATTTCTTCCTTCAAATATATTTTCATCGGTAGAAACTGCTTTCCATGTTGTTCCTAAATCAAGAAGGTTGATAAAGAAATCATTATTCAATATGTTTGTTTTATTGGTAAACACACCATGATTTGAATTATCAAAATTAGTATTCAATACACGCATACCACCAATCAGAACTGTCATTTCTGGAACAGTTAACGTTAGTAGTTGTGCTTTATCAACTAATAATTCTTCTGCAGATGCAATGTTATTTTTATTTATGTAATTTCTAAAACCATCTGCTTTTGGTTCAAGGTAACCAAATGAATCAATATCAGTTTGTTCTTGTAAAGCATCAGCTCTACCTGGAGTAAAACCTACTTTAATATCGTTCCCTGCATTTTTTGCAGCTTGTTCTATTCCTACAGAACCGCCTAACACAATTAAATCTGCCATAGAAACTAACTTATCATCAGATTGAATGCTGTTAAATTCTTTTTGAATATTCTCTAAAGCACTTAATACTTTAGCTAAACCTACTGGGTTATTAACTTCCCATTCTTTTTGTGGCGCTAATCGAATACGTGCTCCATTTGCACCACCACGCATATCTGATCCTCGAAAAGTAGACGCTGATGCCCATGCTGTACCTACCAATTGTGGCACCGATAGTCCTGAAGAAAGGATATTCTTTTTTAACAACACAATATCTTCATCATTAATTATTACATGTGTAACAGCTGGTATTGGGTCTTGCCAAACCAAAATTTCTTTAGGCATTTCTGAGCCAATATACCTAGCTATAGGTCCCATATCACGATGCGTTAACTTAAACCACGCTCTAGCAAATGCGTCTTCAAATTCAACAGGGTTTTCATGAAAACGATTTGAGATTTCTAAATAAGTAGCATCCTTCTTCAATGCCATATCAGCAGTTGTCATCATTAATGCTTGCGTTTTAGTTGCGTCACCAGCCTTAGGTGCTTTTCTTGCTTTAGACACTTCTGTAGGTGTCCATTGATGGGCTCCAGCAGGACTTTTAGTTAACTCCCACTCGTAATTTAAAAGTACATCAAAATAGTCATGATCCCATTGAGTAGGGTTAGGTGTCCATGCTCCTTCGATACCACTGGTAATAGTATCATCTCCATGCCCTTTACCAAATGAATTTTTCCATCCTTGACTCTGATCTTCAATACTTGCTCCGGCAGGTTCTCTACCTACATATTCATCTGGATCTGCAGCACCATGTGCTTTACCAAACGTATGTCCTCCTGCTACTAGCGCAACAGTTTCCTCATCATTCATAGCCATACGCTCAAATGTTTCACGAATATCTATAGCAGATTTAAGTGGATCAGGATTACCATTTGGTCCTTCAGGGTTTACATAAATAAGTCCCATTTGAACAGCCCCAAGAGGCTTTTCTAAATCACGTTCTCCTGAATATCGTTTATCTCCGAGCCATTCCGTTTCATTTCCCCAGTAAATATCTTGTTCTGGTTCCCAGACATCTTCACGTCCACCTGCAAAACCAAATGTTTCAAACCCCATAGATTCTAAAGCACAGTTTCCTGCTAGAATCATTAAATCTGCCCAAGATATTTTCTTCCCGTATTTCTGTTTAATTGGCCATAACAACAAACGTGCTTTATCTAAATTTCCGTTATCTGGCCAACTGTTTAGTGGTGCAAAACGATGTGTTCCGGTTCCACCTCCACCTCTACCATCAGTTACACGGTAGGTACCAGCACTATGCCAAGCCATTCTGATAAAAAATGGCCCGTAATGTCCATAATCTGCAGGCCACCAATCTTGAGAAGTTGTCATTAAATCAACAAGATCTTTCTTTAAAACTTTTAAATCAACACTTTTAAACTCTTTAGCATAATCAAATTCTTTTCCCATAGGATCAGACTTTGATGTATTTTGACGTAGAATATTTAATTTTAATTGATTTGGCCACCAATCTCTATTTGATGTTCCACTACCTGCTGCATGTGTTTTTGCCGCATTCATATATGGACACTTACTTATATCATCACTATTCTCATTCATAACTTACTTGTATTGGTTATACTTTGATTATTGATTCAATAAGTTTTAATCTGCCCATTTAAGTATTGGATAGATTTTATATGAACCGCTCTATAAAGATAAAGAAAGATTACAAACTTTTTAATAATCAAAATTGATAGTTATTATAATAACATCAATTTTGATTATATAGTGCATAAAATAATAATAGTTGTAGTTCAAGGCATCCCGATAGTTATCGGGACGGGGAATTAAACCCATTGATGGAATTAATTTGTATAGAAATTATAAATAATCTTCTACCATATTATACTGATGTACAGTAGGCTCAATTTCAAAATCAAACCATTCTTGTAAATCCATATCAAAACCTACACCGTTTAAATAATTGTGTAGCGCTAAGTTTAATCCAGTTTTATATTTAGTATGATCGGCTCCTTTAGGATCGTTATGCCATAAATCATTTTGTGCGAATCCTTCAAAAGCAGGCCCTGTAATTTCAATATCAAATTCTTTAGAGTTAACTCCAATAGGGCTATGAACTGTAGTAGTAAACTGATGCCAAAAAGCAGATTGGATACAATTGTTTTCGAACAACTGACGAACCACTTCTAAAGAATCTATTGTTTCTTGCTCCGTTTGTGTAGGGAATCCATACATTAAATACGCATGTACCATAACACCATGTTGTGCAAATGCGTTGGTTACTCTAGCTACTTGAGCGATATCCACCCCCTTTTTCATTTTTTTAAGTAACCTATCAGAAGCTACTTCCAATCCTCCTGTAACTGCTATGCATCCCGACTTTGCTAATAAGGCACACAATTCTAAATTAAATGTTTTTTCAAATCGAATATTTGTCCACCAAGTAATATATACGCGTTTTTCAATCAGTTTTTCAGCTAATGCACGTAGCATTTTTGGTGGAGCAGCTTCATCTACAAAATGAAATCCAGTAGTTCCAGTTTCAGTAACTATCTTTTGTATTTTTTCTACTAAATCATCCGCTGTAGTATTCTGATAATTACCAATGTAATCAAGATTGACATCACAAAAAGTACATTGTTTCCAATAGCAACCGTGAGAAATAGTAAGTTTATTCCATTTCCCATCACTCCATAAACGATGCATTGGATTCATGACATCTAAAAAAGACAAATATTTATCATGCGGTAAACCAACATAACTTGGTGCTGGTAAATTTTTATGATGAAAAATTGTATTCGGCAACTTATTCTTATAAGATACTCTACTGTTTTCCAATACATAAGTGCGCTCTAGCTCACTTTTATCTATTGTTCCAGCTAAATATTCTGTGATACGTAATAAAGGTGCCTCTCCATCATCTAAACTTATAAAGTCTACATAATTGAACACTCGACCATCTTCTAAACTTCTTAGTTCTGTATTACAATACCCTCCTCCAAAAGCAATTTTAATTTTAGGATGATTTTTCTTTATAAACTGCGCACAACGTAACGCAGCAAATAAATTTCCTGGGAATGGTATCGAAAAGCATACTAATTTTGGTTCATGAACTTTTAACTTTTCTTCTAGTAAACCTAACAACTCCCCTTCTATAATTGTTGGATCGTATTGTAAGAATTCTTCTATTCCGTTAAAACTACTTGCTGACGTAGCAATTTGCTCTGCATAACGTGTAAATGAGAAAA
>Ga0209395_1007152_pt1 | contig 11822 bp, 12 predicted proteins | sample GOMGulsemesocosm_3_FD_184635 | JGI IMG/M metagenome (GOLD analysis project Ga0209395, IMG submission 184635) | Methane-oxidizing microbial communities from mesocosms in the Gulf of Mexico - GOM9D Gulf of Mexico (SPAdes) (version 2) | ecosystem: Environmental > Aquatic > Marine > Cold seeps... | reverse complement strand
AAAAAAAGAGCACCACTGCAAGACATTGGTGTTACGCATGGCAATTGGGTACTGATAAAATTCGTTATAGAGCAAATGATGACGGAGAGCCAAGTAATTCTGCTGGGCCACCAATTTACGGTCAAATACAAGCTTTTGGAGTAACTAACATCCTTGTAGTTGTTGTCAGATATTTTGGAGGCACAAAACTAGGTGTTGGAGGCTTGATGAACGCCAATAAAACAGGCTCAAAGTTAGCATTAGAAGCATCTGTTATTCTTGAAAAAACTATTGATCGTGTATTTCACATCACATTTCAATATAAAGACATGAATAAAGTAATGCGCATTGTAAAAGAAAAACAATTGAATATTACGCATCAAAAACTCGAACTAGATTGCCAATATACAATTCCAGTAAGAAAAAAGAATGCAGATCAAATTTTTGAAATATTCACTAATATATTTGGAGTAACTATAAAAGAAATCGAAGAATAATCTTCTTAAAAATGTTCATGTATTATTCTAAAGCTCTAATTTTTTTAAAAGAGGCTCTGGACAAAGCATTGGTCTTTTTGTTTTCATATTTACAAAAACCAAAGTGATTTCGGATGTCGATATTAATACACATTTTTCGTTATAAATTTCTTGATCTATAGTAATTTTTAAACCTGGTTTTTCTCGTAACTGAGTTTTAATAGTAATTACCTCATCATAAATAGCAGGCTTCTTAAAATTAATATTCAAATTAACCACAGGAAGCATTACCCCATCATCTTCCATTTTTTTATAAGAAATATCTATAGAACGTAACCATTCTACTCTTGCTACTTCTAAATACTGAGCATAGTTTCCATGGTAAACAACTCCCATTTGATCAGTTTCTCCATAACGAACTCGTATTTCAGTTTCGTGTGCTTTCATAAAACGTTTGTTTTTTTGCTGTTCAAACATAATTTCTAAGACTTAGTATGAGAAAAAAATTTTAAATATTCAATGCAAATGAATTTTTTTTTTCACTAATTTGTTCACATATTTGTCATCCCCAATAATACTTAATGAGAATATTATTCTCAGCAATAAAAAAAACAAATATAACCAATATATTCAATGAATAAAACTGCATTATCAGTTTGGGAAAATTGCTTGTCTTTCATAAAAGACAACATACAACCTCAAGCTTACAAAACATGGTTTGAACCGATCAAACCGACAAAACTCACTGATAATGTGTTAAGTATTCAGGTACCCAGTAAATTCTTTTACGAATGGCTGGAAGAGCACTATGTGAAGTTGTTAAAGGTTGCGTTGACAAAAGAATTAGGGGAGTCAGCAAAACTGGTGTACAACATTAAAATGGAAAATACATACGGAAACAAACAGCCGTTTACAGAAAAAATACCTAGCACAAACAGGTCAGCTGTAAAACCGCAAAATGTTGATGTACCATTAAAAAACAAAAGCCCAGAGTTAAAAAACCCGTTTATAATTCCAGGAATAAGAAATGTGAAAATTGAATCTCAATTAAACCCGAGCTACAATTTTGAAAATTTTTTAGAAGGTGATTCAAATCGTCTATCACGATCAGCCGGATTAGCAGTCGCTAATAAGCCAGGAGGAACCGCTTTCAATCCTTTATTAATTTTTGGAGGAGTTGGACTAGGAAAAACACATTTAGCTCACGCTATTGGTGTTGATGTAAAAGACAAATACCCTGAAAAAACAGTATTGTATATTGCTGCTGAAAAATTCATTCAACAATATACCGATGCCGTTAGAAAAAACAATAGAAATGATTTTATTCACTTCTATCAAATAATTGATGTATTAATTATTGATGATGTTCAGTTTTTATCAGGTAAAGCAGGAACTCAAGATGTGTTCTTCCATATTTTCAATCACTTACACCAAAACGGGAAGCAGATTATTTTAACATCTGATAAAGCTCCTGTTGACATGCAAGACATTGAACAACGTTTACTATCTCGTTTTAAATGGGGATTATCAGCTGAATTGCAGAAACCTGATTTTGAAACACGTGTTGCCATACTTAAGAACAAGCTATATCGTGATGGAGTTGAAATGGAAGACGATATTGTAGAATATGTCGCTAAGAACATTAAATCAAACGTAAGAGAGTTAGAAGGTGCAATAGTTTCACTTATCGCACAATCTTCTTTTAATAAAAAAGAAATCACTATTGATTTAGCACGTCAGATAGTTGAGAAGTTTGTAAAACACACCAAACGTGAAATATCAATTGACTATATACAAAAAGTAGTTTCTGATTATTTCTCGATGGATGTTGGAACTTTACAATCAAAAACTAGAAAACGTCATATTGTACAAGCAAGACAACTAGCTATGTTTTTTGCTAAAAGACTAACAAAAGCTTCTTTAGCTAGCATTGGTAGTCAAATTGGAAAACGTGATCATGCAACAGTATTACACGCTTGTAAAACAGTTGACAACCTTGCTCATACTGACAAACAATTTAAAAAATACGTTGAAGATTTACAGAAAAAACTAACACTGTAATACTTTCAAAGGAGACACAAAACTTATAACAAGAAAAATCATCATCTATTTTAGTTGATGATTTTTTTTATACTTAAATTGTCCTAACTGAAACGCTATGATACATAAAAGAATATTAATGGTTTGCTTAGGCAACATATGCCGATCACCTTTAGCAGAAGGGATCTTGAAAGCAAAAGTAGATACTGACTTTGTTTATGTTGATTCTGCAGGAACATCCGCCTTTCACAGAGGAGAACTACCTGACATGCGTTCAATAGAAATAGGTGAAAAATATAGTATTGATATTACTAATCAAAGAAGTAGACAGTTTTTGGCTGCCGATTTTGAAATATTTGACACTATTTATGTCATGGACAACTCCAATAAGAATAACGTTCTTGCCCTTGCTAAGAATTCCGAGGACAGAAACAAAGTAAAACTAATATTAAACGAGACAAACCCAAATCAAGATTTAGATGTACCTGATCCATACTATAACGATCGATTTGAAAACGTATACCAAATGCTAAATGAAGCATGTACACTTATAGCAAACAACTTATAACACATACAACAATGAAGCTTAACGGAAAACTATATTTAATACCTACTACACTTGGAGATACTGAACCACTGGAAGTACTCCCCATTTCAGTGAAAAATGTATTAGAAATGACGAATGAATTTATTGTTGAAAATGAAAAAACAGCAAGAAGGTTTATAAAAAGAGTTTGCCCAAAGAAATCACAACCTGATTTAATTTTGCATCCGTTAAATAAATTTACAGATCCAGCTGATATACCATCTTTTTTAGATTCATGTATGGAAGGTAAGGTTGTAGGTTTATTGTCTGAAGCTGGATGTCCTGCCATAGCAGACCCAGGAGCTGATGTTGTAAAAATTGCTCATGATAAAAACATTCAAGTAAGACCATTAGTTGGACCTTCATCAATTTTACTCGCCATGATGGGATCTGGATTTAACGGTCAAAACTTCACTTTTAACGGTTACTTACCTATTGATAAAGGGGAACGAAAAGCAACCATTAAACGCTTGGAAAAACTTTCTCACGACTATAACCAATCACAAATATTTATTGAAACACCTTATAGAAACAATAAGATGTTAGAAGATTTAAGTACTACGCTCCATCCAAACACAAAAATTTGCGTAGCATGTGACATTACACTACCTTCTGAACTGATTATTACAAAAACAGCTCAGTTTTGGAGCAAAAACCCTGTAGACTTACATAAAAAGCCTACCATTTTTGTAATTCAGAAGTAAACATAACTTTAGAATTAAAAAAGGCGCACATTTACATGCGCGCCTTTTTTCCAACATTACACCCTCAAAAGAGGGGAAATAATCTAATCTAATACTACTTTTGCTTTTTTATTTTCCTCAATAGAAGAGGTGTCAAATCCAGCAAATTTTTTCATGTAATAACGTACTGAACTTCCATAAGCATCAGAGAACACAGTTGCCCCATAACTTCTTAAGAATTTCTTTACATTTCCAGGACCACCTAAGTGTGCTGCAGCTAAAATACCAGACTCGGTAACCTTAACTCCTCCTATTACTCTACCAGTAAAACGTTTGATATCCCTTCGTAAAACCCATTTGTTTCTTGACAAATTCGCTTCAAAAGCTTTTTCTTGGATGTTTGGGTCATCCATAAAAGTTCGTGTATTATAAACTCCTATCAACTTTAGAGTACCTCTACCAAACTGGTATTTCCCCATGTACCCGAAAGTATTCACTACTGAATACCTTCCTTGAGACTCTTTAAAACCAACAGCTTCTTTAAAGCCAATAAATGATTTTCCTAAGAATAAAGAAAACTCTTCTGTCTCCTCTTCAATCTCATTTTCGCTTAAAACTGTATAATACAATCCTAAACTTTCTCTCACTTCAGAGTTATTTACATTTGATGTAGCTAACTCTTTCTTTGATGTAAATCCTGTAGCGGTAATAAAAATTGCTCCAGCGATAAACAAAACTTTCATAAATTTCTTTATCATATAATAGATTTCTTAAGACTAACTTTCTTCGCTTATTAGGCGAAATAATGAAATGCTTAAAATTTCAGTCGGCAAAGATATCAATATTTTTGGAACAACAAAGATAATGTGATTTTATTTTAAAACAAAGGAAATCAGCGACTTAGTGCCTTTTCGAAACCCAATTTCGGTACGCAACCGCATTGTTATTGTGCTGAGCAAGAGTTTTTGCAAACTGATGATACCCCATTTTTTTAATATTTGCTACGAAGTAATAATATTGGTGTTTTTCATAATTTAACACCGCATCAATAGCAGAAACATCAGGCATTGTTATTGGTCCCGGAGGAACTCCAGCATGCATATATGTATTGTATTTTGAATTTATTTTTAAATGTTCAAATAAAACCCGTTTCAACTGAACACCTGTGACTTTCTTAACTGCATACACTACTGTAGGATCTGCCTGCAACAACATTCCTTTTTTGATTCTATTCATATAAACCCCAGCAACCCTTGGTCTTTCATCAATTTTTACTGTTTCTTTTTGAACAATTGCCGCTAATGAAATGACTTCGTTTTGAGTTAATCCTATTTTTTTTGCTTTAGCCAACCTACTTGCTGACCAAAATTTATTATACTCCTTCAACATTCTATCCCTAAACTTATCTGCTGATGTATTCCAGAAAAACTCATAACTATTAGCTACATACATACCTAAAGCTGTACTATTAGTAAACTTATTAGTCGACAGAAAATCATCTTCTTTAAAAGCATTTAATAATGATATACTATCCGCTTCTATTTGAGTTGAAACCCTACCCGACAGACTCTCTAACGATTCTTGGTTATTAAAGGATACTCGCACTGGAATATTATTTACTCGTAAAGAGTTAATAATATCATTATTATTCATTCCTTTCACAATTTCATACTTCCCGGGCTTAATATTCCCCGAGTATTTCTTCTTATTCGCTACAGCAACAAATGTCTCCACATCAATTAATAATGGTGTTAAATCATTTAACACATCATTAAAAGAGGCATCAGAAGGAATAAACAATGTCGCTTTATCATTTTCAAAAGCCGTATTTGGCACAAAAACAGCATTATATATATAGTATGCAAAAAAAGCACAACCAACCAAACCTAACAAGGCAATAATTACTAATAATTTTTTAATGTACATCTTTAATTAATTGAAATAAATATTCACTTTTATAATGATTTCCTTCTAAAACCCAGTCTTTCTTTACACCTGTTTTCACAAAATTCAAACTTTCAAACAATTTGATACTTGCTATATTGTCCTCTAATACATTTGCATAAATTTGATGCACGTATAAATTCTTAAACGTATACCCTATAAGCAACTCTAATGCCTCACGTCCATATTTTTTTCCTCTAGCATGATCTAATACTAACACCCCAAGTCCTATTTTATCATTTTTGGGATCAAAGTCAAATAAATCAACAAAACCCACAGCTTCATCATCAGTAGTTACAATCACTAAACGCAATTGCTTTACCTCATAAATATCCTTATGACAGTTTTCTAAGTACTGTTTTATCAAAAAACGAGAATATGGCGTTTGTGTCTGGCTTACCTCCCAAACAGATTCGTCGTTTTCAATAGCATATATCAACTCCAAATCTTCAGGTTCTAAAGCTCTCAGGTAAATTCGCTCTCCTTTTAATGTTAGCATACTATTCCTCCTTTAAATACTTGAACTGCTTTTCCCGTTAAAAACACACTGGTATAATCACCATCTTTAAGATCAAAAGACACCTGTAACTCTCCTCCCTCAACATTTAACTTAATTTCGTTCGCTTTTGTTTCTTTTAAGTAATTCATTGCAATAGCTACTGCAGTTGCACCTGTCCCACAAGCCAAGGTTTCATCCTCTACTCCACGCTCATAAGTTCGCAACCTAAACGTTGAGTCGTTTATTTTTTTTACAAAATTAATATTACTTCCTTCAACTCCGTACACTTCATTCCTAATACTTCTCCCAATGGCTTTAATATCAAAATCAGAAATATCCTCTTCAAATTGAACATGATGAGGAGATCCGGTATTTAAAAATACGCTTTCGTTTTTATTTTCAATAGTAGTGACATCTTGCATTTGTAGACTTACAACATCATCTTTTATTGTTGCTACATGTAATCCATCTACAGCTTCAAATGTAGTATTATCTTCAATAATATTTAAAAATTTAGCAAAAGCTACAATACATCTTCCACCGTTACCACACATACTCCCCTGGTTTCCATCTGCATTAAAATAAACCATTTTAAAGTCAGTTGTATTACTGTTTTCTAACAGAATTAATCCGTCAGCACCAACCCCAAAACGCCTATCACATAATGAATTGATAAGATTATTATTTTCCTTTGAAATCACTCCTTCACGGTTATCTACCATTACAAAATCATTCCCTGTTCCTTGGTATTTATAAAATGTAAGCATTGAAAATTTTAATGTGTTACAAATGTAAGCATTCAAATGAAAACTTAACTAAAATAAAAACGCATTATAAAATGTTATAAAAACACCGTTGTTAACATTTTTAACATCACGTTAATAGCAAGTTAAAGTAACTAATCAACTCAAAAAATGATTTAACTTTACTTTTATAATCTCCTAAATCTAATCTATTATGAAAGAAATACTCAAAATTACCCTTTTTTCTATCCTTGGTGGAATTATAGCTATTAGTGGCTACAAATTAGTCTCAGAAAAAAAAGTGAATCAAGAAATCAATACTGTAACACCTACCCAACAGTTATCAATCCCAGTAAACAATACGGACAAGACTATTCTTGGTCTAACTAAAAGCACAGACTTTACAACCGCTGCAGAAAAAACTATACACGCAGTGGTGCACGTTACTAATACTACAACATATATAAAACCAAGAAATATTTTTGATTATTACAACAGGCAAGGCGAACAAATCCAAAAAGGGTCTACTGGCTCTGGAGTAGTTATTTCTGAAGATGGCTATATTGTTACTAACAACCATGTCATTGACAATGCTGATGAGCTAACAGTTACCTTAAACAATCAAAAAAAATATAAAGCAAGAGTAATCGGATACGACAAAAAAAGCGACATTGCATTGCTTAAAATTGAAGCAAAAGAAAAGTTGACTTATATACCGTTTGGAGATTCGAATAATGTGAAAATTGGAGAATGGGTATTAGCTGTCGGAAACCCATACAACTTAACCTCTACGGTTACCGCTGGAATTATAAGTGCAAAATCTAGAGATTTAGATGGAGATGATAATATCCAATCATTTTTACAAACAGACGCAGTAGTAAACCCAGGGAATTCAGGTGGAGCTTTAGTAAATACTCGAGGTGAATTAATTGGCATCAATACAGCTATATCTTCTAAAACTGGATCATATATTGGCTACTCCTTTGCAGTACCATCTAACACTACTAAAAAAGTTGTAGAAGATATTTTAGAATATGGTAATGTACAACAAGCCATTTTAGGAGTTGGAGGATTTGGATTGAATAATAACCAAGCAAATAGACTAGACCTAAAAGACACCCAAGGGTACTATATATCAGAAATAGAACTTAATTCTGGTGCAGAAAAAGCTGGGTTATTAGTTGGTGATATCATCAAAAACATTGATAACACTAAAATAACCAAGTCATCTGATTTAACTGGATACTTAAGCACTAAAAGACCTTACAACACAATTAACGTAACTGTATTAAGAGATGGAGGCCTAAAAACTATGTCCGTAAAATTATCAGACAAAAGTATCCTTACTCTAAAAGCATTTGATTTAGAATTAAAAAACTTGACAAGCAATGAAACAAATGATTTAGACATCAAAAGCGGAGTAAAAATTGTTACTATTAATCGTGATTTCCTTTCGAAAGAATTAGGACTCACAAAAGGCTGTATAATAATAAAAATCAATGAAAAAGAAATTGAGAGTATTGATGATTTAAAAGAACTGAACAGCTTAGATTTTAAAAATCTTTACAATATCGAAGTGATTTATAAAAACGGAAACTCAAAAAATTGGTGGTTGCGCTAGAACAACATTATCGCAGCACTAAAAAAGGCTTACTACAACAGTAAGTCTTTTTTAGTGCTGCGAATAAAGCTTTAATAAATTATTCAATCTATAGCTTTTGATATAAATTCGAAAGTATATTCTTATAACAAATTAGAATAACTGTTTTTTGCTTTTCTTTTGTAATTAAATTCTTTGCATCAACAAGCTCTACATGTATTTCTTTACTAATTTCCTGAAACTCTATATGCATTCTATTTTCTTCCATTAAATACTCAGAATGCTTTGTGATATAATCATTTATACTCACTCTACCATTCACTGTACCTAATAGTACTTTAATCAATTTATTAATAGAAAATAAAATTTTCATAACCACTAACTTAAATCACCTCTACTAAGTTAAGCTTAAATGAAAACAAATAAAATAGCTGCTACAGGGTATATTTAGTCATCAGATCTAGTTAATTAAATTTAGGAATAAAACACTTTTCTATACTATTTTTTCTTTTCCATAAACTTCATTTACTGAGGTTTCTGTTTCTCTTACAAAAACCTCAACACTAAAAAAAACGCATATTTCAAACGTTTTTTTAGTTAAAATTAGTAATTTTGCACTTTTAAAACAAACAACACAGTAATGATTGCAAACGATACATACGAAAAGGAATTAGTTTTTCAAGCAGACAGAAGAAGAGCTTGTGTAGATTTTATCAAGGTAGTTAGTGATTTATGGTACGACAAATCTATTGAATTGGTTCTTTTCAGAAACCAATTAATAGACAAAAATGTAAGTGACATTTTAAATCTTCATGAATACGCCGGAGAATTTGTTCAAAAACCAATTTCTATTTTTGATTCTGTAGAAATCGCAAAAGCAATACAAAGCATTGATTTACCTCCTTCAAAATTAGACATCGGTAAATTAACTTACGAATACCATTTAGAAGATGACAAATATAACGACGCTACTGCATTTGTATCTGACAAATTAAAAGACGCAAGTAAATCAGAAGAATTACAACCTAAGGACGTTGTATTATATGGTTTCGGTAGAATTGGACGTTTATTAGCTAGAGAATTAATGACCAAAGCTGGTAAAGGACAACAAATGCGATTAAGAGCAATTGTTACCAGAGGAACTATTGATCAAACAGTTTTAGAAAAAAGAGCTTCATTATTAAAACAAGATTCTGTACACGGTGATTTTGCTGGTACAGTAACTACTGATATTGACAACAAAGCATTAATCATTAACGGTACTACTGTTAAAATGATTAGCGCTAATGCACCAGAAGATATTGATTATACAACACACGGTATTAATAACGCTTTAATTATTGATAACACCGGAGCTTTTAGAGATAAAGAAGCTTTAAGCAGATTATTAGCTTCGAATGGTGCTGATAAAGTTTTATTAACTGCTCCCGGAAAAGGAATTCCTAATATTGTACACGGTGTAAACCACCTAGAAAACAATCCAGACGAAGTAAATATTTTCTCTGCAGCTTCTTGTACAACAAACGCTATTACTCCTGTTTTAAAAGCAATTGAAGATAGCTTAGGTATTGTTCACGGACACTTAGAAACTATTCACGCATATACAAATGACCAAAATTTAGTAGACAACTTCCATAAGAAATATCGTCGTGGTAGAGCTGCTGCTTTAAACATGGTTATCACTGAAACTGGAGCTGGACAGGCAGCATCAAAAGCACTACCATCTTTAGAAGGAAAGTTAACGTCAAATGCAATTAGAGTACCTGTTCCAAATGGCTCATTAGCTATTTTAAACTTAGAGGTTGAAAACGCTACTTCAGTAGATGCTGTTAATGCAATTATTAAAGAATACGCCTTAGAAGGTGATTTAGTAGAGCAAATAAAATATTCATTAGATAATGAATTAGTATCTTCTGATATTGTAGGTTCTTCTGCCCCATCTATTTATGATAGTAAAGCTACTATTGTAAGAAGTAACGGCAAAAACATTGTTTTATACGTTTGGTATGACAATGAATATGGATACTCACACCAAGTTATTCGTTTAGCGAAACATATATCAAAAGTTAGAAGATTTAGTTACTACTAGTAGTTTATCAATAACATACAATAATTACAAAAAATCCGTGTTTTTAATATAACACGGATTTTTTATCAAAAACACATTTACCATGAATAGGTTTTACTTTTTTTTATGCGCACTTTTTATAAGTGTCTTAAATACTTCAGCCCAAGAGACAACTAAAGAATTATCTCTTACTAATAGCTCGGTCAACGAAAAATTTGATTATGTTATTACCAAATCCAACAACTTCCAAGAGTTCAAAGTTGTAAAGAGAGTTTGGCTACATACATTAAAGAAACAAGTATTAGACTCTGTAAACAAGCAAAAAGGAGAAATTAAAACCCTCGCTGTTATTATTGAAGATCAAAAATCAAACACTCAGAAACTTGAATCTAAAATAGAAACACTAAATAATAATATTACACAAGTAAACACTGACAAGGACAATATTTCTTTTATCGGAAACGATATGAAAAAAGGAGCATTCAAGAACCTTTTCTGGGGGATTATTTCAGTATTATCAATATTACTTCTATTCTTTATCTATAAGTTTAAAAACAGTAATACAGTAACACAAGAAGCTAAAATACAACTTGCAGAACTTGAAAAAGAATATGAGAGTCATAAAAAAACAGCTTTGGAGCGCGAGCAAAAAGTAATGCGAAAACTTCAAGATGAGTTAAACAAAAACAGAAGCTAATTCGTTTTATGAGAATTGATATCATTACCGTTTTACCAGAATTAATGCAGAGTCCGTTTAACGACTCAATTTTGAAACGCGCTCAAGAAAAAGGAATTGTAGAAGTACATTTTCATAACTTAAGAGACTACAGCACTAATAAACAAAAAAGTATTGATGATTATCAATTTGGTGGTGGCGCAGGAATGGTAATGATGATTGAACCTATTGATTTATGTATTTCCAAACTAAAGTCTGAGCGTAATTACGACGAAGTAATTTACATGACTCCTGATGGAAAAACGTTAAACCAAGGAACCGCAAACGAACTTTCTTTAAAAGAAAACATCATTATTTTATGTGGTCACTATAAAGGAGTAGATCAACGTGTACGTGACTTGTTTATTACAAGAGAAATCTCAATAGGAGATTTTGTGCTTTCTGGAGGTGAATTAGCTGCAAACGTATTATGCGATGCTATTATCAGACTTATCCCAGGGGTACTAAACAATGAGACATCTGCTTTAA
>Ga0209395_1007149_pt1 | contig 11825 bp, 7 predicted proteins | sample GOMGulsemesocosm_3_FD_184635 | JGI IMG/M metagenome (GOLD analysis project Ga0209395, IMG submission 184635) | Methane-oxidizing microbial communities from mesocosms in the Gulf of Mexico - GOM9D Gulf of Mexico (SPAdes) (version 2) | ecosystem: Environmental > Aquatic > Marine > Cold seeps... | reverse complement strand
TTTATCGAATGATAAGTACCTGTTATTGCATTTTTAACATTGCCTATCATTGTATTAACCCAAGCAAATTCCTTTTTTGTGACACTTTGGAAGCCGCCACCTGTTACGATGCTGACATGATAACAATCGGCATCGCTGACGGCTGAAAAACAAGCTAAGCCATCTGAAATAACAGTACTTTCAGGTTGTAAATGATGCTTTGCCCAACGAGATATTTCAGTCAATCGAAACCCTTTAACAACATTCATATTCATTGCTATAGGATGACCGTCTTCGTTGAGTGAAACAGCGGCAACAAAAGGGACTTTATTCTTTGATCCTCGGCCTCTTTTTCCGCCATGACGCTCGCCTCCCCAATAGACGTCATCTAATTGAATAACGCCACTTAATCGCTTGCTATCATCTCTCTCCTTCATCACTTGCATGATCTTGTGCTTCATACTCCACGCGGTATTGTAAGAGACACCTATTTCTCTCTTAAGCGCTAAAGCTGATAGCCCTGTTTTAGACTGTGTCACTAAATAAATGGCTAAAAACCAAGTGGTAAGAGGTAGCTTGGTTTGTTCGAAAATGGTTCCGCTGATTATCGACGTTTGGTGGTGACATTTATGACATTGATAAAGCCTTCGTGTTTTCAGGAAACAATATTTATCACACCCACATTCAGAACATTTAAACCCCATAGGCCAGCGCCATTTGAATAGGGCCTGGGTACATTGTTTTTCGGTTCCATAGTTCTGAAATAACTCAATTAAACTATAGCCCGCTTGAAACTGTACTTTATTTTTGCTCATGACCTTGCCTCCAAAAATAATCTATTTCTTTGACATCATTTTTCATTTAAAGTTGCGGAAACTTATGGGTAATCAGGTAACCATTAATCATCCCACTAGTTCTGGCAGTATAGGTATTATCTCTTTGGGCTGTAGAGACAAGGCCTACCTTGTCTCTACTTTAGGTGAACTCAGATAAAAAATAAAAAGTAAGAATTTGTAGATCGGACTTCAGTCCACTATAGCCATGTTATCCATAAATTGCGGACTGAAGTCCGCTCTACAGTATCAGTCAAAACAACATAGACAATGTATCCTTTATGTCAGAATAGTTTTCATAAATATTTTAAGTGTGAAAGCTCAATAATACCTGCTGCAAAAATACAAAACTTATTCTTTCCTGCTCCAGTCGGAGTAGCTTATTTTGCAATTCCTGATATAGCCGATTCTCTTCATTACTTAGCAACGTGAGTGTTCTTTGTTCCGATTTTTCTAATGATTCATATACAGTTAATTCCATAAACTGATCTAAAGTTTGTTGATCCATTAACATCGATTTCAGTTGTGGATAATACTGCCGCAGGCGAGATAAAATAGCAAAACCATGCGTATCTATATCACCCCAATAATATAAATTACTATGTTGCAGGCATTTTGCATCAGCCAGTAAATTAACCCCATAACCTAAACCAAAAATAACAATCGCTTTTGGGTAATCTGGAAATGCTAATCCATTAACTTTATTTTCAGCAATAAAGATGGTTTCAACTGCAATATTAAAATTTTTAAACTCATCGACTGTTAGGGTTAAATCAGTTAAACCTTGAATAGTAAGGTCAGTATCTAAAATACGTAACCGAATTAAAGGCTGGTCATAAAGTAAGCCATAACGGCGCTCAAAACCATGGTTGTTGAGTCCTGTCACATTTTTATCATAATCAGCTTCCATCAATATTTCAGTTAAAAGCTCATTTAAAATACCTTTATGTTGCTCAATAAACTTACTATCAACCCCTTTAATATCTAACCGTCGAATATAACAGCTGGGCTGTGAATTATGAGTAAAATATTCACAAACCTGTAATATTTTTGGCCATACTTCCACATATTTTATTAGTTTAAATGGATAACGAATAAGCCAACCTTTTAATAATGTATGTTGCTGTATGGTTTGTTGGGCTAGTGCTTTAAATTGGCTAACTTCAGTTGTTTTAGATAAATAGTTTAGTAAGTCAGTTTCTGTATTAAAAACAATCGTAATGGGTATTTTCTGTTCGCCTAACTGACGATGAGTGATAACTTTATCTGTAACCGAATAACCATGTTTATTGCTATCTTGGCGCAGAATATAAATAGCATCTTGCAGTTCACTAAAGTTGACCAGTAAACTCTTGGCAGAGATGTTTTTTATCGGGATTTTTAATGGGAAGTAACTATCACTTTGTAACCATGAGCGATAAAAATCACCCCGTTGCCAGATTTTTAGAGCCTTTTGTTTTAAGTGCTTGGGGGATATGATTAGGTTCAATGTATTTAATATGCTTTTTGGTAGTTAGGTCTATTGACCGTGACCGAAATGAAGATCAAGAGCAATCGCGGCCAATAGGCCCCTCCTTAACCTTTGAGCTGTTTTTCTTTATGGTATTCATCAATGGTTAAATTCCTTAACATTGAGTTTTTACCACCCTCGTTATGTACTAAATTAACACTTTTAACATAATTTTCAATCACATGAATTTTCTGTAACGGAGTGACAATCAATAACTGTAAATTCAATTTACTAAACAGTTCCAAACCATATCGCGCTGAATCATCAGAGCCTCGACCAAAGGCTTCATCAATCATCACAAAACGGAAGCTTTTAGATTGACTTTCACCCCACTCTAATCCGAATTGATAGGCTAATGCCGAGGCTAAAATGGTGTAAGCTAGTTTTTCTTTTTGCCCACCTGATTTACCGGCCGAATCTGAATAATATTCTTTTTCCTGATCATCTTCGCGCCAGCGCTCTGAAGCGGAAAATAAAAACCAGTTTCTAACATCAGTGACTTTACGTGTCCATTTTTTATCCACTTCAGTTAACCCTTCCCTGCCACTAAAACGGTCGATTAGTTTTTTTACTTGATGGAATTTACTTTCATCATATAAATCATCATCTCCACCCAGAGTATCGGATAAACAAGCCCTCAGATCTTGTTGAAAACTTCTAATATCAATATCCTTACTACGCTCAGACACTAAGGTAATGTAAGTGCCTGTATTGTAATCAATAGCATTAAGTGACAGATTAATCTTCTCTAGTTTTTCTTCAATTTCCTGCCGTTCTTTATCCAGATTGGCCTGAAACATGGCAATTTTTTGAATGGTGCCTTCTTTTAGCATTTGATGGAAACGTTTTTCATGCCGAGGCAAGTCTTCTTGCTCCAGCTTATCCAGAATTTCACCAAACTCAAAAGCCGATTGTAATGACACATCTAAATCACGGCTTTCCAGAGTATATTTGGTTTTATAAGCCAGCATTTGTGACAGCACTTTGTCATTTAAGCGTTGAATCTTTTGGGACTCTGAATTTAATTGATTTTGTATCCATTTACGCATAGTACTGCAATGGTCACTGGCATTGGCAATAGTCAAGGTAACTTCGGGCAAAGCTTGAGGCTGCATTAGCGTTAATTTAGGGAAACTAAAATCACGCTCTGTTGCTTCTAATTGGCTCACCATTAATTGATTCACTTGCAACTGTTGTTTATCTTCTTCTATTTGTGCTTCTAATTTACCGCCTTCTTTAATCAACACACTAATTTTATCTTCCAGCACACTCAATTGAGCAATACTTTGTTCTAGTTGTTGCTGTAGATGTTTTAAAATATCCGACTGTTGCTCAATCTGCTTTTTTTCATCCAGTAACTTATCAATATTTAAACTGATTGTTTTCCAATCAATCTCTATAAACTGCTCAATATTGAGTAAATCACGGGCCTTATCTCGTTGTGTGGTTAAAGTTTTATATTGCTTATCCAGTTCACCTAGTTTGGTCATACACGCTAATCCTGCATGTTGAACCGTTTGTAAGGTTTGTTGTAACGCCGCTATTTTAGCCTTATTATCCCAACCTAAAATAAAGCGAGAACGGTCATTAATGGCATGGCGATCATCTTTTTCATGGCGTGAGGCACTGCTTTTAACCTGACCTTGCAGGCTGATGGCTTTAGGCTGTCGTCTAAAATCATCTAAAGATTCCGCACAATAATAATCAAAACGTTTGGCTATTTCTGCTACTAACCAGTCATAAAACTCACTGTCATTTTTAATCCGTACTTTATGGAATAATGAGTTACTAACGGGGGTTTCAAAGCGGGACGTTTGCTGAGAGTTCACTCTAAAATAAACCAGCCGGCCTTTTAAATGGGTTTTTTCCACATAATGCGCCACTTTTTGATAATGTTGTTCTGACACTAATAAGCTTAAGCCAAAATTATGCATCACCCGTTCAATAGCCCCTTCCCAAGCTTGTTCAGTTTCATCTACTTTTAATAACTCACCAATAAAGGGTAAGTCTTCAGCCGCGACTCCAATGGTTTCTGCCATTTGCTGGCGAATACGTAAATTATTAAGCGGAATATTACTTTGCCGTTTCTTTAAGGAGCTAATTTCTTCTTGCAGTTGTTGTTGCTGTTTCTTGTGTTCATTAACTTCAATTGTGGTATCAATTTTTTGTTTATCAACGTCTGTTTGCTTTTCTTCAATTAGTTGTTGTCGGTGTTCCGCCTGTAGGCGATTATCCAGAAAACTATCACTATCATGCGCTAGGTCTAAATCCAATTGTTCACAAAAACTCTGATAACGTGCAGCTTGCTGTTTTTTTGTTTGTTGCGTGCTTTCTAATCGACTGACTTCAAGAGTAATTTCATCTAAACGCCGTCCGCCATTATCTTCAATACTTTGTTTAAGATGATGTTGAGCTACCCGTGATTCAGCTAATGCTGCATTTTGACGTTCTAAACGTGTTTGTTGTTTTTCCGACTCAATTTCACGTTTTTCAATCCTTAAATTAAGTAATTGTGTTTTATGCTGAGCAAAAAAAGCATCCAAAGCTTCTCGGCAGCGAGTCTTGTCATTAAACTGCTGATCAATCGCCTGATAGCTGGCATAATCGACCAACATTGGTTTTAATAAACTTAATTGATCTTTAGCTTTTAATACCGCTTCATGTGCACGGTTCAGGTTTTCAAATTCACGACAAATTGAGGTGATACGTTCCTGTACTGGCGGTGCTTCCAGCATATGCGTGCGCACAAACTCCGTCAGGTTCCCCACCGCTTTCATAGAAACCGTTTGATACAACAGCTCTAAAGCTTGCTCACTTTGTATCCCTAAACGTCGGCGAAACTCAGCGGAATAGTCTTTAAAAGAATCAAACAATTGTAAATGTGATCTACGTTTTAAGCGTTTTTTTAAATCCAGAATATCACTACCAAACTGAGAAAAATGTTCAGCAATAGTTAAAGGCTCCGTGCTTAAACAATAAAATCGAGCAGGCTGATTTTGATCTTCTTTACACCAAAAAACTTGGGCAATAGTGACATGGCTGTCATAGCCTAAGTTGTAAAAATGGCCTAATAAAACACTGTAGTTATTGATATCTCTTAACGCAACTTGTTTGGCAGATAAATTCTCAGCATCTTTTTCACTCTTATAATGCCCACGCACATAAGAGTTTAAATTACGTTCTTTGCTTTCTGCTCCTGCCGCTTTGTTATAGATGATTTTTTGGCTAGGCACTAATAGAGTAGTTAAAGCATCTACCACGGTAGATTTACCTGAACCAATATCGCCTGTTAATAAGGCATTTTCACCATCGGGAATAATTTTCCAAATATGTTTATCAAAAGTCCCCCAGTTTAATAGCTCAAAGCTTTGCAACCTAAAACCAACCAACTTATTATCATTAATAAATTCCATCTCAACTTGCTGATTTTGCATGTTCTTTATAAGTTTCTAGTTTTTGATTAAAGTCCGCTGTCCAATCCGCATCGACCAGCGCGATAATAATGCGCTGAATTTCCAAGTTTTCATTATCGTTTTTTAATTTGCGTAAAAAACCTAATTCCAATACTTTATTAATAGTGGCATTAATGGAAGCAGCAATTTGTGCTTCATTACTTTTATCAGGCATAAACACCAGCATGGTATTAAGCAATTCATCCCGAGATACAATCACTCGTGTTTCAGCGCCTGAACTATCGGCCTCAGCCATTTTTTTGCGTAATAATACACAAAGTAAACTGATGGGATAACTTAATGGTCTGCGAGCTATAAGTCGTGGTAATGGGTCTTTTTCATCGTCATCAGGGATGGTTTGAGTTAGCCAGGCATAGCCTTCCACATCATCAATTTCTAGGTTTAGGCCAATGATTTTTACGTAATCTAACACTTGTGATTGTAATTCAAGTAGATCATTCCACAGCAAGGGTTGCTGGGTTCTGAATAGAATGCCTTTGAGTAAGTGGATTATTACTGGGGAGATGTTGGGGTGATGTTCTTCTTCTGTCATGGATTTTATTGCATCAAGAAACTAAGATATTATACAAGGATAGAAATAAAGAAAAAAGCACACCGTTCATTACAAACAAAATCATAGGGTTAAAACATTTTGTATGACTAAATTGTTTGCTGATTTTGTATGAGTAATATAAAATATTATTTAACTCTTTAGCGTTTTGGGCTATTAGTTTTTTTGGTCTAGTCGGGCGTTTAGCCAGACTCAAATTTATTGCGTGACATTATGGTTGCGAAATATATTTTTCACACTCATGAATACTCAGCCGTATTCATGAGTGCAAAAAATACATTCCGCTTCCTCTAGTAAAGAGCCTAAAACCTCAAGGCTTTAATACTGTCTTGAGGTTTTTCACCTAATTCTAGGGTAAGCGATGCAACTTTATCAATTTTTATGTCAGGAACTATCATCTTCCAAACAAGAAATAAATGATTATGCACGTTCAGCTCCCAAAAAATACAAAGTTTATACTATTCCCAAAAGAACCTCAGGCAAAAGAGTTATTGCTCATCCAGCTCAACAATTAAAAGAATATCAAAGAGCTGTAGTCAAGTATCTTGATCCACTACTCCCAATTCATAATACAGCCTTTGCTTATAGAAAAAACATCAGCATTAAACAAAATGCTGAACAACATCAAAAATCCAGATACCTCTTAAAAATGGATTTCCAAAACTTCTTTCATAGCATAACGCCCAAAATTTTATCGTCCACACTCAAAGACTTAAATCTTGGTCTAACAGAAAATGAAGAAAAACTACTAACTCAAATTTTATTTTGGTCTCCAAGTAAAGGCGCTAAAGATACATTGATTCTCAGTATAGGTGCTCCAAGTTCACCCTCAATATCTAATGCTATTATGTTTTGTTTTGACCAAGCCATATATGAATCCTGTATCAACCAAAAAATAACCTATACTCGATATGCTGACGATATAACTTTCTCTACCAATTCTAAAAATAGCTTATTTGATATACCTACTTTAGTAAAAAAACTTCTATTTGAATATTTCAATGGGGCAATAACTATTAATGAAAGTAAAACCACCTTTTCATCAATGTCTCATAATAGACATGTCACAGGAGTCACTCTTACCAATAAAGGGGGAGTATCTATAGGCAGGCAAAGAAAAAGGTATATTTCATCTTTAATTCATAAATTCAGCCTAAACAAAACACCTGAAGAAGATATAAAATACCTCCAAGGACTCTTTGCTTTTGCTTGCAATATTGAACCTATTTTTAAACAAAGAATGATTAAAAAATATTCAACTGAAATAATAGACCAAATAATAATTGGGCTTAAAAAGTGATCATAAAATGAAAAAAAGCAGCACAATTAGAACTCTAGAGCACAATGCAGAAAATGGTGATATTAATGCTTTATTTCAATTAGCAGAATACTATAAACAAGGTGAGTTTGTAGAGGAAAATCATAAGCAAGCTAATATATATGCTGACAAAGCAACAGAAATATTTATTGCTGAACAATCCTTAAAAATCGCTTCGATAAAATTAGTTGGCTTTCGTATTTTTGAGAGTGTAGAAATAGATTTCTCAAATAATATAGAGTCTAACTTAACCATCCTCCTTGGGGATAATGGTGCAGGTAAAACGACAATTTTAGATGCTATTGCAAAAACATTAAGTTACTTAAAAATTTATATTACTAGACAAGGAGGTAAAGGCGAGTCACTTAAAACAGCAGATATTAATAACAACTCCCATGTTGAATATGCATCAATTATATCTAAATTAAAACCGACTGATAATACAGCTTATAATTTTGAGTTATCTAAAGTTAAGGATGGCAATAAAAATAGTAAACAAGGCTATTATCAAGAAATAAAGCTACTCTCAGATCTTTATAAATCAGCAAATTTCAAAGACAATCAATTTAATTTACCTCTTATGGCATTCTACTCTGTCCATAGAACAATCGAAATTAAAAATACTGTCCAACCTGATATAAACAAACACTGGACTAAATATGATGGCTATAAAAATTCACTGAAAGGTATTACCGACTTTGAATCATTCTTTCACTGGTTTGAAAGTTTAGAAAATATTAACAATGCTTCAGATAAACAAAACCTTCACAAACTAGCATCTATTCAAGAAGAACTTATTAATGAGATGCAAAATAATTCAAATTCTGAATTAATACAATCAAAACTTGAAGAAATAAAAGAATTACAGAATAGCTCTAATCAAAGCCAATCCAATAAAACCATCCTTACTATTACTCGGACAATCTGTAAGTTTATTCCTGGTTTTAAAAATTTACGAATCCAACGCACCCCTTTTTATGCCATATTAGTCGATAAAGACGGACTTACTCTTAATGTTCAACAATTATCGCAAGGCGAAAAATCTTTGATAGCCTTGGTTGCTGACATAACTTATCGCTTAGTCTTATTAAACCCATCATTAGCAGACCCGCTACAAGGAAAAGGAATTGTATTAATTGATGAAATTGATTTGCATTTACACCCTACGTGGCAACAATCGGTTATACCTAATTTACTGAAAACCTTCCCTAATATTCAGTTTATTATTTCAACACACAGCTCACAAGTTCTTTCTACTATTGATTATAAATGTATCCGTAAGCTTGTACATGAAGTAGATAGAGAAACGGGACAGCAAAGATCATCTGCCAACCCCCTGCACACTCAAACAAAAGGGGTTGCCAGTACTGATATTATGGCAACTTATCAAGGAACTGACCCTGTACCAGATATTGATGAGGCCAAAATGCTTAGTAAATATAAAGCTATGATCCAAAACAACTTAAGCCAAACAGAAGAAGGCCTGCAATTACGTAAAAACTTAAATAAACATTATGGTAATCAACACCAAGAAATATTAGAATGTGACCGTTTGATTCGATTGATCAATATGAAACAGAAACTATTGCAAAGAAAATAAAAACCAGCGCTTTATGCATAAATTAAATAGACCCCAAGTAATACCTAACTGCTTATCAAAATATCAGCACGGTCGCGATAACTGGGGAACAGTAACTCCCGCAGATAAAGCTATAATTTGGCAACAATTGACTCAAATGCAAGGTAACCTTTGTGCTTATTGTGAAAGAGAGCTAAAGCAAGATCATAAACATATTGAACACTTTCAGCAAAAAGCAAGTCACATATATCCTCAAGGAACCTTTCAATGGGATAATTTATTTGGCTCTTGTAAAGACCCCAATTCTTGTGGAATATACAAAGATAACAATGCGATTCCATACAAACACACTGACCTAATTAAACCAGATATTGAAGACCCAGAAGATTATTTTCATTTTGAAAACGATGGAACAATTACTATTGATCCAAACTTATCGAGTATAAAACATCAGCGCGCAAAAGAAACTTTACGCATTTTTAATTTAAGCTCTTTAAGGCAAGTGCGGGAATCTGCAACAATTGGTTACCGCCAAACAGCTGAACATCTAATAGAAGTATTAAGAGAACTTGGTGAAGAAGAATACAAACTTGAATTACAAAAAGAACTTGATGCAACAAAAAACTTACCCTTTGCAACTGCAATAAAACACACTCTTATGCTGTAATTTTGGTTTTTTAAATCTTATTTCCAACTTTATCTAAATAGCAATATTTCCTAGCTTGATTATTTATCTCACATATAATCAATTCCAGCATTATTTATACAATATTGTATAAATACAAATCTGTATAAATTAAAAACTGTATTTATATATTCTCAATGTCGAGTAAAAATAACACTAGGCATCCGAACTGACTTCCCCACCCCTTTGCTATTAACCCAAGCAATATCAACTTCCTTATCACTATCAATCAATGCATGGCTATTATCCTGACAGGCGATATTCATATAGGCTATTAATTCACTTAAACCTTTTTCCAGCGGATGTTGCTGACATATTTCTAATAAGGTTATTTGTGATTTATTTTGTAGTTCCTTACTAATTCTTGCTTGCAGTATTTCTATATCCACATAATGCTGGCTGTAGAGTAAATCACTATTAAACTCGGCTGCACCTATGCTTAGTTTTTCAGTGGAAATTTGTGGGCGGCTGGGTGGTCTGAATAAAGCCCGTGAGACGGGTAGTTCTATCGGGGCTTTAATATCATCTAAAAAGGTAAAGTCCTTTTCCTTTGGAGGCGTTTGTTTTATCTCAATGGCTGATTTTTCCACTTCATGAATAATCGACATAATACGTTTATTTTCTAACCAAACTTGATCATCTAAATATCGTCTTAATTGCTCGACAAGACTGGAGCTGGTTCGTTGTACTTTTTCACCTGCTTCTAATAGGTGATATTTCATTTTTGGCAGTAGCTCATCTGGTTCACAACTTTTAACTTCTTCTAAAGCCAGCACTTGTTGAATTAAATCATTAAACCGCTCTTGTTTAGCTGGCGACATTAACAAGCCCCAAAAAGCCTGAAAGCTTTTGCCTTGATCTGAATCACCAATTTCATCTTGTTCGCCAAAAATATCATCCAGTAAATCACCTTTTTGTTTATTGCTGGTGGTGATTTTTTCACGCGTGCTTTTATCTAATTGGCGGAAATTTTCTTCCACTTGTCTAAAGTCCATTAACAAGCTACGCGATGTTTCTTCTAGCTGGTAAAAACGTTCTTTGACTTGCCGTGGGTCATAACTCATGACTTCACCTTGTTGCAGTCGGGCTATTTCTGCATCAATTTCTATCTTTTGCGCCTCTAACTCACTGATCCGTTGCAGGGGGTCTGTTTGTGTGGTTTTTAAAATGGTTTCTAATAGTTCAAAAACAGTTAATAGTCTTGATTCAGTGCCGATAAATTGCTTTTGTTCTAAGCTACGCAACCATTCAATTGATTTTTCACTGGCAGGGGTTAAATCAAACTCAGCTTCATCACTATTTTCTGAGTAATATTTACGCAAAAAGGCATTGTCACCATTTGCCCAATCGGTTAAATAGGCTTTAGCGGTTTTAGGGTATTTATTTTTATGAATCTGGCGTAAATGAAATAAGCTATCTTCTAGCTTTTCAGTGATTTCGCTTTGTTTTAAGGAGCGGCAATTCGGTTGAATAAAAGCACGATAAAAAAAGCTGATAATTAATGGGGCATTATCAACACAAAGTAATCGCCAAGTGGGGTGTTGTCGTAATTTAAGTAGGTAATCGTGTTCCATTTATCGCTAGAAAATTGCCAGTTAATATTTCTTATTGTAGGACATATACGTAGCAAAAGTTTTGTTATTCCTCCGTTCTTAAAAAGATGAAGTTAAAAACAAACATATCAAAAGAACCCATTAATATTTACATTTACTATATTTAAATTATAATAGCTATATTATATTACTAACAGTAAGTCAAAATAGCATGACAATAACGCCATTATCACCACGATACACACAAGGTATTACTGAAAATCATCCACAAAAATTGGCTTACGATTCTTTCGGTAGCCCAAATGATCCTGCTGTATTGCTAATTATGGGGCTTGGTTCACAAAT
>Ga0209395_1007144_pt1 | contig 11830 bp, 16 predicted proteins | sample GOMGulsemesocosm_3_FD_184635 | JGI IMG/M metagenome (GOLD analysis project Ga0209395, IMG submission 184635) | Methane-oxidizing microbial communities from mesocosms in the Gulf of Mexico - GOM9D Gulf of Mexico (SPAdes) (version 2) | ecosystem: Environmental > Aquatic > Marine > Cold seeps... | reverse complement strand
AAAAAAAGAAAATGAAAATAATAAAAACTTACCTATAGAAAAAATAGGTTATGTAGCTGGTGTTATTACCTTAAATGATGAAGTAGAGGTGATGATTAAATTCCCTAAACAACTAATACAACTAACAAAAACAGCTTTTTCTGAACAAATGACGTTATTGGAAATGCCTTAATAACGGTGCTATACGCTCTTTAACAATTTGGATAACAATTTAATTTGGGATAGCAACTACTAATCATGTTGTTATCCCTCGACTTAATATTATATAAACAAAAGGAAACAATTATGCCTAGAGGATACACATCAATTACTTTACAAGGTGGCAATAGAGATGGAGGTTTTATAGATGATGTTCCGCTTCGAAATTTACCTCTTGCTATAAGCTTTAAAAGCGAGTGCTATTTTGCTAAATCTAGCAACGGTGATATGAGCTTAATGAAAGGCCCATTAAATTCGCTTTGGCATTCGTACACTATCGATATATACAGTAAAGTTGTCAATAAAAAGGATGAATCAGGTACAATCTTTGAGTTTATAGAAACAAGAGATGTTGAACGGTGTTCCGCAATAACAAAAAAGAAAACACAATGCCTTAAACCTGCTGTACACAATAAAACGTCTTATTGCGAATCACATTCACAATAGATTTTCATTATAATTTACGGCTGTTACACATAATAAAAGGCAGTCTTAAATATTGTTTATTAGCCTTATTTAAAGTTTCCTTGAGCTATTAGCCCAAGGAAAACATCTCATTCAATTTTGAAGAACTCCTTAATTTCACGTTTAATTCTTTGATATTCACCCATACCTTTTTTGTTAAACTCAAATTGTGCAAACTTTGAATCAATGATTAACGTAATCATATTTTCTTCAAAGCGGAACTGAGAAATATGTCTTGGATTGAGGTAACAATCCCCACATTTATCAAAAACTGAATATTCATCAGTTGTACAGTTGATGTAACATAAATTAACTTTGATTAATTTTTCCATTGCAGGTTATTCCTAAAAAAAGTAGTCATCATTGTTTGGATTATGTGAGTCTGACCAATCATCAAAATCTGCGTCATTGTTAGGGTTATTTACATCTGACCAAAGGTCAGCTTCATCTTGGTTTTCAAAACACATGATTAGTTCTCCAAATTATTAAGTTAGCAAGGTAGTCTAGTTATTAACATGCAAATCAAGCCTATTATTAAAAGCACCTACAGTCATGGAATCTTAATGAAACTATTGTAAACTTATGGAAACAATGGGAAACTCCTTTATTATCAACACGCTAAATAAAGGGTTAATTTTGAATGATTTAAGATGCCATTTAAAAGTAAAAAATGCAGATGATATTATAAAGCTTGTTTCTAAGATAAAAGGCTGCGATAAATTTATTGTTGAAATGCTAGGAGTAAGCAAATCTTTAGTTTCTAAATGGAAAAGTGAAAACTACCCACACTTGCCTACCGTCAAACAACTAATGCCACTAATTCAGTTTATAGAAAAAGAAGAGTTGCCTCTTAAACCAGAATTTGAAGATGTTAAAGGGTTGCCATTAGAGCTAACAGAAAAAGAATCTCGAGAGCTTTTAAATTACCTAAGAGAAGATATGTCAAAAGACTCCCCTGAGTTGGCTCATATTTGGTATGGTTCCTAGATTCATTTTAAAATATATACGTAGAAGCTTAAATTGATCTAGTTATTAACTTGAATGAAAGAGCCCAAGATAATAAAAGGTATAACCTACTTTAATAACACCCCTTTCTTAGTCACATGGTCAAAACTAAATATATGCTCTCTAGGTGATTCATCACAGACACCTAATAATCGCCCTCTTTGAGCATATTTTCCATTTCTTATAAATACTTTATTACTACAAATAGGACAGTTAGCCTTATAGACAACAAGTTGTAATTCTCTGACATACAGGCCATTAGCTCTTTTATCTTCAGTTTTTACTGCTCTTAATTGTGCTGAATTGACTTTTAAGCCTAATAGCCAATTAGGAGCAATCTCGATACGATTATCCATTGCTTCATACAATGGTTTTAACAATATATAAAAAAGATAAAATACAGAAGATATTAATATAGAGTAGACAAGGATATCAGTTGATCGAGTAAAATAACTCCACAAAAATAAACTATAGCTACAAACTAACGCTATTGTTGGAAGTGTTATATATGAATAAAACTTCCAGCCACTTACTTTGAAATTAAGAAGAAATTTAGCCCACGTTCCTGCTTTAGGTAACTGAGCTACTACGTAATCAATTTCGCGAGGACACTCGTTTGTAAAATTATTCGACTTGATTTTAACTTGGTGGTTAATTTTATCGGAAATTGATAATAGCCCAATATAAAAATAAGTTTTATGTCCACCTTGAGAGTCTGTATTTTTAATAGTAGGTAAATATCTAATGCCCTTTAAAGAACAAAAGTGTGTAATCCCTTCAATATTATCCTTAATAAACTTATCAAAGCCGTTTTTATTGCGAGTTACATAATTTTTTGCTGCTGAATAATCATCTTTTGGAACAAGTAACTTTCTACAAATATCATTTGCATCAAAAACAAGATCAGATGAAGAACTTCCTTCTTTGATGAAATCAGTAGACATAGTTAGTAATGCTAAATAAATTTCAACAGGCTTTCTATCGGTATTGTTTGTTTTAACAAAATATTCTTTTAAGCAATTACATGTTTTAACCAGTTCATCTAAGTCTACTTGATCATTAGCAATCATCTACATCCCTTAGTTTTATTGTTTATAGGTAGTAACTACCTAGTACATCATCTGTTTACAACCTGATTTTAAAGTAATTATTCACCCCAAGTCCAGTACACACAAATGGAGACAATATGAATTGGGTAACGATAAAAAAATTTTCACAACTATGCGGTTATAGCGAGGATGCTATCAGAGCAAAAATCAAAAAAGGACAATGGATGATCGATCAGCATTTTAGGAAAGCACCTGACGGTCGAATTTTAATTGATATAAAAGAGGTCGAAAAATGGATAACAAATTAACAGGCATTAAAGCCAACAACTCAAGTATTACCATTTCATTTACTTATAACAATGTTCGCTGTCGTGAAACTGTAAAAGTAAAACCAACAAAATCATCTTTAACTGAAATGGCCCGTAAGCGTGATGTCATTTTATATGAAATTGAATTTGGTAAATTTGATTACTTAAAGCATTTTCCTAATAGTAAAAAAGCGTTAATACTTGCCGGAAAACAATCTTCCAATATAACAATCAAACAAATGGTTAATGATTGGTTAAAGCGTAATGAAAACCAATGGGAACGGTCAACAAGAAAAGGACGTACTAGTAAAATAATAAACCACATTGAACCTCAGTTTGGACATCTTTATGTAAACGAATTTAAGGCTAGTATTTTTAAAGATTGGGGAGCAATTGCTACTAATAAAAGAACCAATAAACCACTTGAAGGCAAAACAAAAAATGAAATACGCTCGATTTTATATTTAGCATTCCAAGAGTTATATATAGATGAAATAATTGAAAATAATCCGATAAATCGAACAAAGTCCTTTAAAAACATTAAAAAAGAACCTGAGCCATTTAATAATTATGAACGAAAAGAGATACTAGCCCAAATGACAGGTGAAATTCGTAATCTTTTTGAATTTGCTTTCTGGACTGGTTTGCGTACGAGTGAACTCATAGCTCTAAGAAAGTGTGATATAGATTTAGATCGTAAAGTTATTTTTATTAGAAAAGCCATAGTAGATGGTAAGGAAAAAGGAACTAAAACACGCTCTAGCGCAAGGACTCACCAGTTACACAGAACTGCCTTGGAAGCATTAAAAAGGCAGTTGTCGCTTACTCCAGCAGAAGCTGAACGTATATTTACAAATCCTAAAACGAATCAATCATGGTCAAACGATAAAGCAACATATCGCTTTTGGGTGAAAGCGATGAAAAAGACAAATATCAAATATCGCACTCAATACAATACTCGTCATACCTATGCGTCGACAATGCTAACAGAAAACAAGCCTACAGGATGGGTAGCTAAGCAAATGGGACATAGCAATATTGCTATGACTTTGAGTACCTACGCGCGATGGATACAAGAGAATGTATAGGAGAATATTAATATGTCACTAGATAATAAAAGAGTTGGAAAAAAGAAAAAAAACGTAGTGCTTACTGATACGGCCAAATTCTTGGGCTTTATTTTTCACATACCTGCAAATGATGAGTTCACCGCTAAAATTGAAGGTAACTGTTTTATTAAGATAATAGGTTATCCCCCCGATTACGTGATTAAATACAAACGCTACGGCAAAGCGATAAAAGCATCAACTAAATTTAATAAATATAAAACTATTTATGGTTATTTATTTGATTTAGATGAAGAATATTATGTTGGATTTTCCAAAGAATGTAAGTAAAGTATTAAAAACAATAAATTTTAATATAAAATGCCCAAATACCCCATATATGACATTTCGGATGTTGACCCCATAGACTATGAACAAATGGGAACAAAATCAAAATTTTGGTATAAAGATGAAAAAGGTGATCTGTATTTATTCAAAGCTACATTGACAACAGATAAAGCAGGAAAAAACATCCAAAGATATGGAGAAGATTGGGCAGAAAAGATAGCTTGTGAAATAGCTAAACTTTTGAATATACCTGCTGCTGATTATGAACTAGCAATATTTGGGGAACAGGCAGGAATAATTACAAAAAACTTTGTAAGAAGTAATGAGAATATGCTTTATGGAAACTCAATTATTTCACACTTAGAAGATATCATTGTAAAAAATGAATACTTTCCGATAACAGAAGCAAAGGTAGAAGTTGATTCAAAAACTTCAAATGAGAGCCATAATGCTCCAAATATTTTTGTATGTTTAGAAAACTTTGTAAAAAATAAACCTCTCAATTGGAATAGTCTTCCTAATATCAAAACGGCAAAAGATGTTTTCGTTGGCTATTTAATGTTTGATACACTTATTTCTAATCAAGATAGACATAATGAAAATTGGGGGATGATTTACGCTAGTAAAACTCATACTTACCTAGCTCCATCTTTTGACCACGCAGCTAGTTTAGGAAGAAACGAAAGTGATGATAAACGCCTTGTCAGATTAAAAACTACAGATAAGGGGCAAAGCATTGCTTCATACGTAAACAAAGCTAAATCCCAAATAGTACATCATGAAAGTGGAAAGAGATTATCTACAATTTTAGCTTTCGAAATGTTTGGCAGGTGTTTTGCTTTAGACGCGGCATTAAGTTGGATAGAGCAATTGAAGATGATTGATAATGAGCAGTTAAAGTCGATAGTATGGAATATTCCTGATAGTATAATCAGTGAAACATCAAAGCAGTTTGCTTATAATATTATTCTCGAAAATAAAAATCGAATTTTACCTCTAGAAAAAGTATTTATAGAATGGAAAAAACAAGAATTAGATAATGAATAGTCTTTATATTTTGTGGCAAGAGCATTCGACCAGAATGTGGTATCCAGTTGCTAAGCTCACACGAACTGATGAGCTATACCGTCTTAATTATACTAAGGGGGCAAGTCATGCCAATGATTTTGTTCCTTTTCCGAATATGAAAGAACTCAATCAGGTATATGAATCAAAGGATTTATTTCCTTTTTTTAATAATAGAATCTTACCCCCAAGTAGACCTGAATTTTCCAAAATCACTGAATGGCTAAACCTCGACAAAGAAAATTTCGATCCCTTAGATTATTTAGCGATTACTGGAGGGAAGAGAAAGACAGACAATTATAAAATATTGAAATTACCTGAATTTAGCAATGGCAAATATAAGTTCACATTTCTTGTAAGCGGAATTCAATATGTTAATGATGAATCAAAGAGTGTAATCAGCGAGTTATCCCAGCAAAGCGAATTGTTTTATTCATATGAAACTGATAATCAATATGATAAAAATGCAATTGCTTTATATGAAAAAAAATCAAAGACCTTTATAGGGTATTGCCCAAGATACTTAGTTGGTGACTTTAAAAAATTGCTAGACCTTAATGAAACTAAAAACGTAATTTTTAAAGTTTCAAAAGTAAATTTAGATGCTCCTGCTTCATATAGATTATTAGTTACATTTGAAGCAAGTTTTTCTACTAAGTACCAACCTCTTATGGTTGATGATTATTTAGCTCATACCATTTTGCATAAATAGAAAAATAGGCATAATTAATTTTAACTCATTGTATTTAAGGCAATTATGAAAGGTTCGATTCCCCCCCGCTCCTCCACCAAATAAAGACCTTTTAATCAATTAGTTATACCTAGCAACTCTTTGGGTTGGCCATAAATTGACCACTATTTATGATAAAAAACGCATAATTGCGTTTTTTTATGCCTGATATTTACTCTAAATAGCATTTCATCCATTTTTATAGGTAACTTAACGATATTAGTATGAAATAGGCACATGCTCTGAACAGCCTAATTATAGGCTTATTCAGACTAATAGGACTAAATAGCGCACTTTTGTGACGTTATATTTTGGTGAGGGGAAAACTACCAATGTTCATCTTTCTAAGGTCACTAGTTGCCACATTGCTGACATTAGACAACTAGCGAGAATAGTAATTTGGATTAGTTTTTGTACCAAAGCCCCACTAAGAGGCAAATGATAGTTGGTTAAAATGTGAAGCGAATACAGCCAGCGTCCGTATTGAATAGCTTGATATATACCGATTTAGCTACTACCAATACTAAAAAAAAATACAAATAAAACCAATGATAGTAACACCCAAAATTTAAGTAACCTTAAAGACCAAACATCAAGAGTAGTTTTCCCCGTACGTTCACTTTGATTTGTAAACCAATTATTCTTATTTGGTTTTTCTCTAATATCGTGCAACACAGCTAAAAGTAATAAAACATACGAAACACAAGCAAACCAAGAGTCGAATATATTTGGGTTAAAATCCGAAGCATGAACACCAGCCATTAATGATAATGTAATTAACATCAACGGCCACAATGCGCTTTTTACGATTACGTACCATTGACTAGAATGAGGTCTGATAATTTCACCTTAGGTATACCAACGCCTCATTAAGAGGAAATTTATAGTTGGCTAAAATGTTGAACGCAGTGAAAACAGCCAACTGTAAATTTTCCTGCTTTAATGCCTTGTTATAAGGCCTTACAACCATCTGCTGCAAAAGACTTAACTACTGCACCAAAATACTTACTGTCCTGATTAGAGCTATAGGAAATAAACTTTTTGATAAAGACATTTAAATCCTTAATTTTGCAGCCCTTTGGGTTATTTGCACCATCCAGAAAACCGATTAAATATGCGCTACAAAAATTGATGCTGCCGTCTTGTGATTTTCTAGCATTTAGTTAAGCAGTGCACCGGCTTTCAAATTCAGTTTTGGACAATGCACCACCTAATGAAGTTGCATTTAAATCAAACGCTAACAATGCCAATAGTGTTGATAATATCGCAGCTTTCATCGTGGCCTTATAACAGCTTATTATATTTAAGTTGGCAGTATAGCATTAAAAATCATTACGTTGCAGATAAAGGCGCATTACATGTAGACGGTATGTATTCAAACCAAACTAACAAACTGTAACTTTAAATAGTGTTATCTATTTTACATAATAACGGTTTCAATGACAGTAAATGCCACAAACCCGACCATTTTCTGAATAGAAAAAAGACCTAAAAATGGACTGCTTAGATACGGTAGCGGTCGTTCCCAAAATATAAAAACATGTGTCTATTGAAGATAGCTTTTTGATAATATGTTAATCCTGAATGAGAACTAAGCCACTATAGCGATCATTCGGTGATTATCTATACATGTTTTCAAAGTGTAAATAGAGCAAGTTAGTCATCTATATAAAAGCCGAACCCCATCCATAAGTCGACTTCCATATTAATTTTAAACTATTGATTTTAATTACTGCTCACTTTGTCATATTTTTATATAAACGGGACACAGTTTTTAATTAAAAAATAGTCAAGTTAAGGTACTATAGGATTACAAACTTTTTAAACCCTTAAAATAAAGGATTATTATGAGATTCAAACCTGTTTACCTTTTCATACTTTCAGCAACTGTTTCTACTTTTTCAGCATCAGCATCAGCAGAATCGCTTGCTGATAAAATAAAAAAACGCTCTGGAGAGATAGCTGAAGTAAAGGCTCTATTAAACGATCCTGATCAAAACACCCGTGCAGCTGCAATAGACGTTATGCTTAAATCAGATGACACAGCCATGCGAGAAATAGCCTATTCTACCGGTTTTAACAGTGCTGATGATTCAATTAGAGCGATTGCCCTGCGTAATAAATTAAATGAAACAGACTCATTTACTATGTATTTCACTTTACCAGAAGATGCAAGTGCAGGGCTTAAAAAGCAGTATGAATATTTTGGCGGAAGTTTAACCTTATTGTTTAAAGAATATAGCGAGCAAACAGGAAAATTCAAAGCCGCAAGTTCTAAAAGTGATAATTATATAAAACCGGGCAATGTTTCAGGCTTAACCTTCACTTTTAATACTCGCTATTGCGGTGCTACGTTATCTTTAAATGAAGAATCAGAACTGGAAGGTATCGTGACTTGTCAAAAAGATAAGTTTCATACCAAAGCAGCCATTATTTAAAGGCAAGTTCGCTAAACGATAATACTTCAGCATTTCCCCAATTAGAGCGAAAAATGACTTTGAGTCGTTTTGCTTTTATTGGGGCAATAGTAACATTTAGCACAGATTGATTATTTAACCAAGTCCCTGAATAAACAGAGACCCAACCTCTATTCCCTTTTTCTCGACGATTAGATAACAGCTCAAAATCTTTAGGTAATGCCGTTTTATCAACATCGCCTGCAGTAAAAGTTAGCCCGTTAACAACCTTCATGCCCTCTAACGCAATAGACAAACTAACAAGACCATTTGGTTGTACCGCCCAATGTGTTTCAGCACTTCCATCAGATAAGTTAGCAATTCGCTGAGAAACATTTAGCGCCTTATGGCTCCACTGTGTTAATTGATAGGGAATGCTAACAGTATTTTCTTTAGGCTTTTCGCTATTATTTCCGATTTGCTTATTAGTTGGTTGTGCTGCAAATCCGGAAGAGAAAAATGGTCTAATAGTTTCAGCAAGGCGATCAATTCTAAGTACTTTTCCCACCCCTGTTTCAGCGTCAACTGCTTGTAAAAGTCCTAAAGGTTTATCACCTGAATAAACAAGACTACCACTAAGTCCTTTATAAAATGGCATTTCACTATCTATTGGTTGAATATTCAAATAAACAATACCTACTTCGATTAAATTAGCAGGCGTTAACGATTTAGAACCGTCAGCATTGATTGAAGAAACACTTACCGCTGTCGTTTGATTTAGTAACGAGTCAATTGCATTAAAGCTATTTATCGAAGTAATACACTTGGTACTAGCTGCGCCTGAAACACTTGATAAGGACAGATCATAACCAAAAGTTTGTATTTTCTCAGCTTCACCTAATAATCTACGTTTTGAACCAGTTTTAATGGATGAAAAAAATGCATCTCCAATCACATGTTCAGGGCTAACCAAATAGCAATTATTTAACCGTTTAACCAAAAATCCTTGTCCGACCTCACCAGAATCAACATGCACCTGCGTAATATCCGCAGATAAAACAGGTAAAGAAAACATTATTAAACTTATACTAAGGCTTTTTGGCAATTGAGCTACTTTCATCGTCTTTTTCATCAGCTGTCCGAGGTGAGAATAAAAGTTTACCTATTAGGTCAGCAAACTCTAGTAATAAAAATATAATCGCCAGCAATGAGGAAAAGGCAGCGATTATCGGATCGTTGGTAATTCTAGGCCAAATTGAAGGTGTGATATGGTAACTATTACTACCTAAGCGATGAACCTTTACCGCTTTTGCTTCACCATGAATCGTAAAGGCTAAAGGATTAGACGACGTTATACGAATAAAGCCCTTTGCTTTAGCTAAGCTATCGATATCAACACTGTTATGTAATTCAACTCTATCACCAGTATCTAGTTTATGTTCAGTAGCAACATAGCGTTCTTCTCTAAAGAATTGTTTTTCAACAATACTGACTTCACCTGACAATAATAACGAATCAACCCCTAAGCCAACGTCTTCACCAACACGAATATAGCCGTCTAACGGCAGAACTCTAGACTGATTTATATCGATTGTGATTTCAGCGTAACGAGGTAGCTGAATAACCTTGTCTGCGGTTTCTATTTCGCCAACACTTTTACCGTCGGATTCAAGCGTTATTATCAATTGACTAGGTTTGCTTTCTTGATTTCGAATCACTACACGCGCCGTAGTGTCTACATTAGGCATGAAGAAACTATCAATAGGAAGCGTTACTAAATCATCAGGCGCAGTAATGTCAAGTAACAATGTAGCATCTGAAAGGTCCCACTGATTTAAATTATCGTTAGAAAATACAATGGTGATATTTTCAGTTTCACCCCGAACAGTAAAGATATTTTCACGATCTGAAATCAGTATGTAACCGATACTTCCTACCACGATAGATAAAAGAAACAACTTCATAAAAAAAGACAAATTAGTTATCTCTATTTTTTTTACTCTTAACCTGCCGCTTATCAAGCTAAATAGTTTTATCGGTAATGCTGCATATTTCATTAAGACGAAACTATCACGTTAAATTTTACTGATGGCAGCATTCGGCCGCCCTTTCTTCGAATAATACTCAATTCATTCGTACCAAGTACTAAATCTTTAACCTTTACACTGCATTCAGTATCGTAAGCCGTTCTTTTTCCTTTAATAAGACGCTTACACTTTAACGATTTACGTTTACCATTAGCAGCTAAAGCACTCAGAAACACATCACTTCTTCCTGAGCTGACTAAAATGACCACAAAACCTGGAGACGTTTCATTTGAGCGTGAACTAACCAGCACATTATTCAGTTTTTTTTCTGAACAACTACCCACAAAAGCTAACAAAGCCAATTCACTTGCATTAAAACCTTCTAAAATATCTTGGTATTGAGTTGGATATTCAGGAGATATTTTACCAGCGAAACCTTTATCAGTGATTTTATATTCATTAGAGGAAAAATAAGTACCATCTTTTGATTGAACTCTAAAGCAAATGGTTTCTGTTTCTAATGTAGGTAAATCAATAAAAAACTGATTAGTAGACTTAATTGAACGCATCATAACGCCTGAAATAACACGCCCACTCACTGGTACATTAGAACTGTACTTTTCTTTAAATTGAGGTTCAACAAGTGTAAGTTTTAAGTCGTCGGCTGCATGAATTGAAAACGAAATGACCAACCACTGAAGTGCGTAAATTATTCTTTTCATAGCGTTCTAATTAAATCCTTTTTATATTTATTCAACGAATTACGATTAAATAACGAACCTACTTAAATATATCATTTAAATTAATTCAGTAATAATAAAAGTGTAGATTATTACTGAATTAAGTTTGTAGTTACTAAGATCATCACAATTTAACAACAGTAAGCTTTAAGTAAAAGTGCCAGTTTTTAATTGTTAGAATGAGGTAATTTAAGAGTCTTTTTTGATTTTAAGCTGATATGTTTATTTGTAGTCTGTAATTTAAACTGAACGACGGTTTTAAGCTTACACCAGCCCCTCAAACATGCAGTGATTGTTGGTTGAAATTGCCCTTAAGGGGCATATGATTTACAAAAGATAATGACCGCTTATGGCTAGCTGCGGAAGGTTTGGTGTTGATACCAACAGCTTCCGCTTAGGCACAAAGTGATCATAACCTGAAACTGTAAGCTAATTACTCAATAGTATTAAATG
>Ga0209395_1007143_pt1 | contig 11830 bp, 7 predicted proteins | sample GOMGulsemesocosm_3_FD_184635 | JGI IMG/M metagenome (GOLD analysis project Ga0209395, IMG submission 184635) | Methane-oxidizing microbial communities from mesocosms in the Gulf of Mexico - GOM9D Gulf of Mexico (SPAdes) (version 2) | ecosystem: Environmental > Aquatic > Marine > Cold seeps... | reverse complement strand
TTATTAAACCCAGGCAAAGCCATTCCCACATTACACCGTTGTGCAGAATTGGGTGCAATGCATGTCCATGATGGAAAATTACCCCACCCTGAACTGGAACGCTTTTAATGAAAGACAATAATATTTCAGACCAATTACAAAACATTGTCGAACAAGCCATACAAACAAAAGAAAAATTAATTATCAAAGCGGGCGGAACTAAAGATTTCTATGGACGTGAAGTTCTAGGTAAAGAATTAAATATATCAAAGCACCAAGGAATTATAAGTTACGAACCCTCAGAATTATTTATAACGGTACGTGCAGCCACCCTACTAAAAGATATTGAAAGTGTATTAGCAGAAAATAATCAAATGCTTGCTTTTGAACCACCTGCTTTTGGTGATGAAAGCACAATAGGTGGAACTATTGCCTGTAACCTTTCTGGCCCACGTAGAGCTTATAGCGGAGCAGCTAGGGATTTTGTATTAGGAACAAAAATCATTAATGGGCAGGCAGAAGTTTTGTCTTTTGGTGGAGAAGTCATGAAAAATGTAGCAGGTTACGATGTATCTCGTTTAATGACAGGAGCAATGGGAACTTTAGGTGTTTTACTGGAAGTATCATTAAAAGTTGTACCCAAACCAGAAACTGAAATCACCTTGGTTCATCATTTAAATATTGATGATGCTCTATCTAAACTGCATCAGTGGTCTATGCAATCGTTCCCCATAACAGCAAGTTGTTATTATCAAGATAAAATAACTATTCGATTGTCGGGTACAGAAAAATATATCAACACCCTTCAGCAATTAATTGGTGGAGAAGGTTTAAGTAATGCGGATAATTTCTGGCATTCAATAAAAGAACAGTCTCATGGTTTTTTTGATTCTAAAAAAACCTTATGGCGATTATCAACAGCTGCTAATGCAGAAATCACATCACACAATGATGATACATTTTATGAATGGGGCGGAGCATTACGCTGGATAAAAACTGATACCTCACAAAACCAAACACCGAATTCATTAAATGGGCATATTAGTCTTTTTCGTAGCCCCACTAAAAGAAATGATACTTTTCAGCCCTTGCCTAAGCATTTATTACAAATACACCGTAATTTAAAGCAAGCTTTTGATCCACATGGTATTTTCAATATGGGCCGTATGTATCAAGAATTCTAAATTTATACATTTATGCAAACAAAAACAACTGATCAGTTTTTAAATACCGCACTAGGAAAAGAAGCCGATAACATTATCCGCTCATGTGTACATTGTGGATTTTGTACCGCAACCTGCCCTACCTATCAATTACTAGGTGATGAACTGGATGGCCCTCGTGGTCGCATTTATTTAATCAAACAAATGCTAGAGGGTAAAAAAACCACCACTAAAACACAAATACACTTAGACCGTTGTCTAAGTTGTCGCTCATGTGAAACTACCTGCCCTTCAGGCGTTAATTACGGTCGACTTATAGATATAGGCCGAGAATTAGTTGATAAGCAAGTAACACGACCAGTGATTATTAGATTTAAACGTTTGGCATTACGAAAAATACTTCCTTACCCTAACCGTTTTTCAGTTTTAGTTAAAATAGCACAAGGATTAAAGCCATTACTACCAACTATAATAAGACAAAAAATTCCTGATAAGCAAACTTTAACCGCTTGGCCTAAACAAAATAAATCACGAAAAATGATAGTTTTACAAGGCTGCGCTCAATCAGTGACTACACCAAATACAAATAGTGCTGCTGCCACTTTATTAAATAAGCTTGGAATTGAGCTAATTTTCGCAAACGAAGCAGGATGCTGTGGTGCAGTGAATCATCATTTATCAGCCCATGAAGAAGCTTTATTTTTTATGCGTAAAAATATTGATGCTTGGTGGCCGTTAATCAATCAAGGTGCTGAAGCCATAGTTATTACAGCAAGTGGTTGCGGCGTAATGGTTAAAGAATATGCTCAACTACTAAAACACGAGCCAGACTATGCTGATAAGGCACAAAAAATTGGTGAACTTGCAAAAGATATTAGTGAGATATTAACTGAAGAACATTTAACTAAAGATAACTTTAAAATTCCAGCAAAGAAAATTGTCTTCCAAAGCCCTTGCTCATTACAACATGGCCAGCAATTAAACGGGGTTGTTGAATCTTTACTTACTAAGTATGGTTTTACACTTAATCCTGTTGAAAATGCACATTTATGTTGTGGTTCGGCTGGGACTTATTCCATTTTACAAAAAGAATTATCGCAACAATTACTTGATAACAAGTTAAGAGCTCTTGAAAAAGATTCACCAGATATTATTTTAAGTGCCAATATTGGCTGTCAATTACATTTACAAAGTCAATCCAATGTACCTGTGAAACATTGGATTGAATTGATGAACGAGTGTTATGTCGCTGTAAGAATTTAGATTTTTCATGACTACTTTATAATCTATATCATTCACTACATAAGAAAAGACAACAGATAAAAAACTTTCTTTATCTATACTAGTTTCATAAATAGCTTCTTAACGATTGTCTCGCTACGTCACAATTTACAACAAACCTTTTTTACTTTTGGTACGTTATTTGCCTTTCTCATTGAGAATGAACAAATAATATGAGAAATACACCTCATATGCCCGCAACACAACACTTTTACTTTCAATCTACAGACAAAGGGTTTAACTATAGTATGCAAACTACAATAAAGCACATCATCATTATGTTCACTATTTTACACGGACTTGCCAACACTGCTGGCGCAGCAGTTATTGACGATTTCAACCTTGATCAAACAGCAATAGCGCCCTCAAGTAGCTTCTCGCTCCCTTTACCTACTGGGTCGTTATTTACAAGTCGTGACTTCATCGCCCATAGTGGCGAAGGCTTAATTTCAGGTGGTATATTGACAGCCAACCCCACCACCACATCACCACTCTCCGCAATCGTTTCGCTCGAATACAACGTGTTTAGCGGGATCGATTTCACTGAAGGTGGTTTAAATAGTTCATTATATTTTCAAGGCGATTTTTCGAGCGGTGATAAATTTAACGTGTCCATAGATGATACAAGTGGCATTATACAATCCTTTTCTAGTGAGATCGGTATATTAACGTCATCACTGGTGATGATAGAATTTAGCCATTTCAGTTCCGTGGACATCACAAGCATCACAAAGCTCAGCTGGAAATATGAAGCACTCAACGGTAACTCAATGAGTATGCAAAGCATCACAACACACGCCCCTCAACAAGCAGTCCCAGAACCAAGTTCAATTGTACTATTAGGGGTGGGACTGGTCGGGCTAAGTTCATTACGCCGTAGCTCATCACATAAAATAAGATGATAGACTGAATCTCCACACCACGAACGTCCAACACATACCCCCAGATCTGCTAAGGGAGGCGAACTAAACAACCACCAGCTAAAGCTGGTGGATTCGTATAATGGATTAGAACCTGGATACGAGTCACAAGCCCCACCATTCAAGTTATTATCTAGCTGTCATTAAATTTTACACTATTAAAATACTTGTCATACCAACCAGTATCTTTTAAATCAATAACTTATAATAGTTACAAAAACTTTCTGCCTAAAACACCCGAATAAAGTGTCACTTTATTTTACATATTATTAAATAGCGATTAACTAATATACAAATTAGATCTTGGTTTTTCATTGCTTATTCTGGATGGCACGCTAGCTATCACTATGAGACAATAGTTAGCTGATTATTACTAAGCGGACTATTGAAAATAAGATTTTTTTGACAGTCTACAAGTGAAATATTGCTCTGCCCTGCTCTATTTTTGTTAATTATGCTGTTTTTAGTCATATTTATAGTTCTTGAATAACCCCCCTTTAGATATTGTAAATCAATCACTTACAAGTGTTTATAAATTATATCTAGAACAAATAAATAGTAAGACAAGAAAGCGCTAGCGTATAAAAATATGGACGTCTATAACAAAGTGCGGGGGGCTCAAGAAATCTGCACTAAAAATAAATAATAAATCCCACAAATGCGACTAACGTACAGTACTACATATTCGCACTATCAAGAAAATACAAAATCTGCTAAATTTATTACTAGCCAAACATAAATATTAATGATTTCGAATTTATCGGGATTTAGTGTATGAATAATAGTAATCGGCCAAACTGACAATATAATAAATATGACTAACAAAATAAATGATAGAACAGTCAATCATTCAGATTCACTTCATTGGTATCATTGGCTCATCATTTTTGCTTCGCTACTATTAACAGTTGGTGCATGGTATGTAAGCTCAAAACAACAGCATTTAAATTCTGAACTACAGTTTGACTATCAAGCCAACCAAATTACTCAACTGGTAAATGAACGGATGAGGAGGTATGAAGATGCACTATTGTTTGGTGTTGCTTCGATTCATGCGCAATCAGAGGGAATTGATTTTTTTAAATGGAAAACCTTCAGTTCTGCATTGTCTATACATGATAGATACCCAGGTATAAACGGTATAGGCGTTATGTACTATGTCCAACCAACTCAGTTGGAAGATTATCTGGCTGAACAGCGTAAGTTAAGGCCATATTATGATATTCATCCTAAACACCAAGAAAATGAATATTGGCCTATTACTTATATTGAACCCCTTTTGATCAATAAAAAAGCAGAGGGATTAGATATGGCTCATGAAGCTAATCGCTTTACTGCAGCAAAAAAAGCTCGTGATACTCAATCAGCTCAAGTTACCGGTCCAATTGTCCTAGTTCAGGATGAAAAACACACACCAGGCTTTTTATTTTACACCCCTTTTTATGATCCATTAAAACCATCTAATACCGTAGAGGAGCGCAGAGACTCATTTATAGGTATTGTTTATGCACCTTTTATTATGGAAAAACTAATGCGAGGGACATTACAGAATAAAAACCGCTTGATTAACATTAAAATAAGCGATGAAAACAATCTTTTATACGATGAATTTCACAAGGGTTCTGTAGACTTTGATGAAAACCCACTATTCAAGAAGAATCTAATATTGGAAATGTACGGTCGTAATTGGCTGTTCGAGATTCAATCATCCATTCTTTTCAAACAACAGCAATTAAACCAAAACCCCTTAATTATCCTTGTAGCAGGCATTATTATTGATGCTATGTTATTAGGACTGTTCTTAGCGCTAGCACATTCGAATAAACAAGCCAAATCAGCCAATAAAGCTAAATCTGAGTTCTTAGCAAATATGTCTCATGAACTTCGCACACCAATGCATGGAATTTTGAGTTTTTCTAATTTTGGAATTAAAAAATCTGATACTGCAAGTCGAGAAAAGCTTCATCATTACTTCTCCAATATTCATCTTAGCGGGAATAGATTGCTGTTACTACTCAACGATCTTCTTGATTTATCAAAGCTTGAAGCAAATAAGGTTGTGCTAGATAAGAATGAATGTAATTTAGTTGATATATTTGAAAATTGTTGCTGTGAACAGCAACAACGTTTGAATGATTTATCATTAAGTCTACAATTAGTTAAACCAGACTATCCAATCATTGGAATATTTGATGGTCCACGTATAGGGCAAGTTATAACAAACCTTTTATCAAATGCTATTAAGTTTAGTACCGAAGGGGGATTAATTGTTGCCACAGTTTCCAAAGATAAAACACAAGAAATCTCTTTTTCATTACAGAATGAAGGAATTGAAATACCTGAAGAGGAATTAAACACAATATTTGACGCTTTTATTCAAAGTAGTAAAACAAAAACTGGTGCAGGAGGCACAGGGCTAGGGTTAGCTATTAGCACGAAAATAATTGAAAGTCATAAAGGTAAAATATGGGCTGAAAATCATCCAAAGGGTGGCACTATATTTAAGTTTATTATCCCTGGTTTGGTTTAATTTTTAAAAACCCTTAACTATTTTTGAAGTCAAGTAAATGATTGTTAGCTTTTCACCAACTATTAAATGGAGTTTTTGACAATGAAACATTTCGGCTTCTTCATGAATCCTATTATTTTTCATGAAGGGTACTAATTCCTGAATTGAATTACAAATTTTAGTTAAAGCTGTGCTTGCTTGTTTTTCATCAGAACCACCAGAAGTAGTATTTTAAAAAGAGGTTTCTTTCCTCATACTCCACTTAAACTAAGGAAAAAAAGAATATTGAGCTAACCAATCAATTGATTCCTAAATTCCTGAATAGTCTCATTAGTTAAATTCTGTCTATTATGATCCAACATAACACCATCTAGCTCATTAGCTAACCAATTAATCGTCTGCACAAAGTCATCAAAAGTTTCTAAAGGGGTATCTAACTCACTGGGTTGAATAAAAAACACAATACCTGGTGAATTAAAAGATTCTAGATCCTTATCAGGAAAAGTACCTGGTTCGACCATACTTGCTGCGGCATAATCAACTCTACGTTTATCATCTAAACGCTCAAAGATTTTCATACTGCCATATTCAAACCCTACTTGATTAAATTTTTCTACTAATTCTAAGCCATTAAACCCTTCATCAGCGACCGCAACAATACTGAACTGAATAATACTAGGAAGATTTGCTTTCTTAACTTGTGGTTGTTGAACAGGTGCGGTCTCAACAGGCTCTATTTCAGGCTCTGTTTGCACCTGTACTAATGGCTCTGAGTCTACATCTACTTCACTAGCCATTGTAATAGGGTCAGGTTCAAAGTCATTATCAACCGCTGTTCCTAAAGGGACAATATCAAAATCATCATTATCCGTATTTAATATTAATGATTTATCAATATTCTCTAACGGGTTACCTTTATCTACAAAGTTTATTGCTCTGCGCTTATTTCTATTCTTTAAAAAACTCCACAATACCATACCAAAAACTACGGTAACCCCAATTGCGATTATTACTATTCTTAATATATCTTTATCCATTAACTTTCTGCCATCTCTACTGCGTCTTCAATATCTACCGAAACCATGCGTGATACACCCGGTTCTTTCATGGTAACACCTGCTAACTGTTTTGCAATTTCCATTGTTACTTTGTTGTGAGAAATATATAAAAATTGTACTGTCTCTGACATTTCCTCAACCATTTGAGAAAATCGTACCACATTTGCATCATCTAAAGGTGCATCGACTTCATCCAGCAAACAAAAGGGAGCCGGATTTAGGTCAAAAATAGAAAAAACCAATGCAACTGCTGTTAATGCTTTTTCTCCACCTGAAAGTAAATGGATAGAGCTATTTCTTTTACCTGGAGGTCTGGCGATAATATTAACTCCGGCTTCTAATAAGTCAGCCTCTGTTAATTCTAAGTAAGCTTGCCCTCCCCCAAATAACTTAGGGAATTTTACTTGCAATCCATTATTGATTTTATCAAATGTTTCTTTAAATCTGCGTCTACTTTCATTATCAATTTTACTGATTGCATGATCCAAAGTCTCCAACGCTTCCATTAAATCATCACGTTGTTCGTTTAGAAAGTTCATACGTTCTGCTTGCGATTTATACTCTTCGATTGCAGTTAAATTAATTGAACCTAATCGCTCGATTTGTTTAGTAAAAGCCTCTAACCTACGTTTCCATTCTAGCTCTTCAGCTTCTACAGATAATTGTTGTAAAATTTGCTCAGGATCAGCATCAATTTCTGCTAATTGCTCAGTAATAGTTTGTTGTCTTACATTACTATCTTGCTGCTCAAACCGAACTTTATCTAGAGATTCTTTTTGGTCTTCCATTGCTCGTTGAGTATGGGTATGTTGCTCTGCTAATTGAGTGATTAATGTTTCTGTTTCTTGCTGAGCAGTTCTTTCTTCTTGTAACTTATTTTCTAATTCTTCTTTATTTTCAACAAAGGTCTCCAATTGCATTTTTTCATCATCTAGCGGTAAAAGCGTTGAATTTAGTTTAGTTTCAAGCTCTGTAATACGCTCTTTTGACTGTTGATTTTGTATCTGTAATCGTTCGATTTGTTTACTTGTTAATGATTCTGATGCTTTTAATGACTCAATTTTTCCTTGCAGAGTGTGTACATTTCTTTGTGCTTCATTAACGGTTAAATCATTATTATACTGTATGGTTTGTAATTGCTTATTTTGTAAGTCTAAATTGTCTTTAGTTTCAGCTAACTGTTCCAGCATATCTTCTGAAACTTGTTTTTTATCTTCAATTTCATTAACAGTTTCTGCAATATCGGTTGTTTCAGCTATTACATCCTCAATATCAAGGCTTACCTGGTTAAGGCGTTGCTGTTGCTGTTCTTGCTTGGCAGAATAAGCACTAAACTGAGCGCTTTTAGTTGAATATTCAGATCCTAAAATTTTATCTCTTTGCTGTAGGCTTTCTCTATTACTTTCAGCATCTTTTAAAGATACTTCAGTCTCATCCAAAAAGTCTTCATTAGTCTCTATTGCTTGATGCAGTTCAATTTGTCTTTGTTTTAAATCACGTAAATCTTTTTCACGTTGTAAAACACCACTTTTGCTATCCGTATCACGAGAAATTCTAATCCAATTTGGCCCTACCCAGTCGCCAGCCTTGGTAATAATAGATTCATAATCGAGCAAGTCTTTACTTTGTTTTTGAGCAGTTTCCAAATCTTCAGCACAATAGACCCCAGTTAATAAACCTGCTAAATTCCAGGGTGAAGAAACTTTATCTAATAGTGTTATTTTCTGACTAGCCGCTTGTTGCTCAGTTTTTTGTGTTTCAAATAAAATAACTGATTGTTCAGTTAAATATTTAAGGCCTTGAACTAGTTGATCAGTATTATCAACACAAATAGCTTCTAAATAATTACCTAAAACTGTTTCAACTGCATTTTCCCAACCGTCATCAACTTCTAAAAATTCAGCTAGTCTTTGGTTTTTAACTAAATCAGTTTGTTCCAACCAATTTAATAATTCCTTTTTATCCTTTCCCATAGCATGTTGCTGTAACAACTCTAGTGAAGTTATTTTTCCATTTACTTTATGGTGCTCAGCACGGTCTTGATGTAGTTGATTGTGGAATTCTTTAACTTTCTGACGTTGTTCAATAATTAGCGCATAAATAGTTTCCAGCTGTAATTGTAAATCTTCTCTATCAGTTTCAATTAACTCGATACTACTATCTAAGGTTTCAATTTCAGCTAATAAGTTAGTACTGGATAATTCATTATGTTCTGTTTGTAACTTATCTAAGCGATGATTTAATTGTTGGGATTGGCTATTTAAATGATTAAGGTTAACTCTTTGTACTTCTGCTTGCTCTTTGTATTTTGAGCTCTCAGCTAAATAAGTTTCCCATTGTACTTGCCATGTTGCTTTAGTTTGTTGGCTGTCACGCTGTCTAGATAAACTATCTTCTACTTGGTCTAAAGCAATTTCATGACTTTCTTCTGTTTCCAGTAAGGTTTCTTTTATGTCTTCCAACTGTTGCATATCAAGCTCATATTCATTATTCGCTTGGTCAGATTGTTGTGTTAAACGCGCAATTTCAATAACAGTTTCTTCATGGCTGCTTTCATTATGCTTGATGGTTTGCTGCAATCGACTGACTTCAGCCACAACATGATAATATTCTTGTTGTGCTGTATCTAAGCCCTGCTGCTGGTTTTTTTGCTCAATTCTTTGGCTATCAATGGACTTATCTGTTTCTCGCAACAACACAAATAAGCGATTATGCTCAGTAGCGATAGCTTGTAAATTATTTTCTAGTTGCTGAGAGGTTTGGTGATAGCTATTCCAGCGCAATGCCAATAATTCTTTCTTGTATTGACGTTCTTGTTTTTTTAAATCAGTAAATTTTTGCGCTTTTTCTGATTGTTTTTTTAAATTAGATAATTGTTTTTCAACTTCTTCACGTAAATCATCGAGACGCTCAATATTTTCCCTTGTATGTCTCATTCGTGTTTCAGTTTCATGTCTGCGCTCTTTGTATTTAGAAATACCCGCAGCTTCTTCAATATGAACTCGTAACTCGTCAGGTTTAGATTCCACCATTCGGGAAATCGTGCCCTGTTCAATAATAGCGTAACTACGTGCACCTAAACCTGTCCCCAGAAATAAGTCAGTAATATCTTTACGCCGACATTTTGAACCATTTAAGGCATATTGAGATTGACCATCACGGCTTACCTGTCTTCTTATGGAAATACTGGTATATTTTGAATACTCCCCCCCCGCTTTACCTTCACTATTATCAAAGATTAATTCTACTGAGGCTGTACTAACGGGTTTTCTACCTGATGATCCATTAAACACCACATCGGCCATACTACCGCCACGTAAATGTTTAGCTGAGCTCTCTCCCATCACCCACCGCACGGCATCAATCACATTTGATTTGCCACAACCATTAGGCCCAACAACAGCTGTCAAATTACCTTTAATGGTAATAGTTGTTTGATCAGCAAAGGATTTAAATCCAGAAAGTTTTATTTTATCCAGTTTCATTACTGATAAAATGTCCTGTGTTTTTGAATAGCCGCATATTATTGACCATATTCAGTTCAGTTTCGAGATTTTTTTAATCTTTATTGATAAGATGTATCAAAATAAGTGCTTCTTAGTTAACTTCTATAACGATGACTACATTAAAATAAAAGAAAAACAAAGATTCTTTTATAACTTCCTCAGTGAATATCTCTGATATAAATTACCCATTTGCAACACAAGAAACAATATGACTTTTAAAGAATCATTAACAACTTTGCCACAATATATTTTACCTCACCATTTTTTGTCTAATGTGATGTCAAAATTCACACATTCAAAAATTAAAGTTTGGAAGAATATAATGATTAGCCAAATCATTAAGATTTATGGCGTCAATATGTCAGAAGCAAAAGAACAAGATATTAATAATTTTGAAAGTTTTAATCATTTTTTTACTCGTGAACTAAAACCTGGCGTAAGACCAATAAGCTCTGTTGAAAATGCAATCGCTTGTCCGGCAGATGGAGCCGTTAGTCAGGCTGGGCTCATTGAACAAGGTGATATTTTCCAAGCCAAAGGAAAATCTTTTACTGCAATTGATTTATTAGGTGGAGATGCAGAAAGAGCAAAACCTTTTGAAAACGGCTCATTCACAACTATTTATCTATCACCTAAAGATTATCATCGTTTACATATGCCTATTAAAGGCACATTAACCGAAATGATCCATATTCCAGGTAGATTATTCAGTGTTAACGGTGCAACGGCTAATTCAGTACCCGGCCTGTTTGCAAGAAATGAACGTGTTGCTTGTATGTTTGATACTGAACTAGGCCCTATGGCTTTAATTCTTGTTGGCGCTATCTTTGTTTCAAGTGTAGAAACGACTTGGCATGGTGTTGTAACGCCTCCTTCAATTGATTCAGTTCGTTCATGGCAATATAAAGAAGATGCACCTGTAATTGATAAAGGTGAAGAAATGGGCCGATTTAATATGGGATCAACCATTATTGTTTTATTTGGAAAAGATAAAATCAAATGGGAAGAAGAATTTAAAGCGGGAAAAAAAGTTCAACTAGGCGAAATGATTGCTCGCTCGTAACGTGGTACTTGTTTAAATATGGAAGTGATGCTTTAGCCTCGCCCTAATCAGGCCAAGCTAAAGAGACTGTAAAAGTATTATCGGTTATCTCCCCTCTTTGGAAAAGATGGGTTGGGGGAGATTTTTTATTAAAACAATGCGATTAATATCAACATGTTGAATTTATTATAAAATCCCCCCTATCCCCCTTTTCCAAAGGGGGAGGTCAAAAATAATACTTTCACAGTCTCTAAAGCATCGCTTCCTATTCAATAAGTAAATAATCTACTTGCTATTTATAAAAGATTACATTATAAAAAGATATTAAACACTAACTTTTAGGCTAAGGAATAATCGCGCTAATTTTTAAAC
>Ga0209395_1007142_pt1 | contig 11831 bp, 15 predicted proteins | sample GOMGulsemesocosm_3_FD_184635 | JGI IMG/M metagenome (GOLD analysis project Ga0209395, IMG submission 184635) | Methane-oxidizing microbial communities from mesocosms in the Gulf of Mexico - GOM9D Gulf of Mexico (SPAdes) (version 2) | ecosystem: Environmental > Aquatic > Marine > Cold seeps... | reverse complement strand
CGGGTTATAAAGTACCACCACACTACGATTCAATGATCGGTAAGTTAATTACTTACGGTGAGAATCGTGACGTTGCAATCTCAAGAATGCGCAATGCATTAAGCGAGATGGTGATTGATGGTATTAAAACTAATATCCCATTACATTTAGACATTTTAAGTGATGAAAACTTCCAAAATGGTGGCACTAATATCCATTATCTAGAGAAGAAATTAGATCTAAAAGCGAAAAACGCGAAATAGATTCTAAACTTGCTCTAAATAAGAGTTAACCTCATTGAGTATCAAAAAAACCCAAGCGATTTACTCGTCTTGGGTTTTTTATTATACGCCTAAATTCAGCTGGTATTACCTTGCTTACAAACTTAGTTATCGTGAAATAGAAGAGATATTCGCAGAGCGAAACATTCATTTTGACCACTCAACTTTAAATCGTTGGGTTATCAAATATGCACCACAGCTCGAAGCCCGCTTTAGAAAAGGAAGCGTCGAGTGTCTAGTTCATGGCGAATGGATGAAACGTATATAAAAATAAAAGGCAAGTCAGTCTATTACTATCGCGCTGTCGATAAGCATGGTGCAATCATTGATTTTTATTTGAGTGAACGACGTGATGAGCCCGCTGCACGGGCATTCTTTGAAAAAGCGATAGGCAGCAGTGGATTGCCAGATAAAGTGGTTATTGACCAAAGTGCTCACGGTTAAATATCTCAATAATATAGTTGAGCAAATTCATCGAAAAGTGAAAGGTAAAATGCACCAATGCTTAGGGTGGAGATCCTGGGCTGGTACTGAATCAACATTAGCAGGTATTGAACTTTGCTCTATGCTCTATGCTCAAACAAGGTCAGATGATAAAGTCTGAAAATATGACTCCATGGGAGCAGTTTTATTCTTTAGCTGCATAATTGTATCTGAGGAAAAGCACACCTTTCATTTTTAACCACTAAACTCTAGTTTGCGACAGAACCCCACTATTTAGTATAAAAACCACATAAACACTCATCTATACAAGTAACCCGTCTCCGTAGACCCATTAAAACAAAAGACATTAAAATCAATACAATACAAAAACAGACAAGTTGTTACACACTATTTTATGTCATATTTTATACATATTTAAGCAATAAAAATGTCACTTAATTGACCTAGTATGTATCCGAACCAAGCTTGAGGTATCGGATATGCGCAATATAATTGAAGTGAACAACTTAACAAAAACCTTTAACGATAAGAAAGCGTTAAATAATATAAACCTGACGATCACAAACACAGGCCTAACCGCATTACTCGGTCCATCAGGTTCTGGTAAATCAACCTTATTACGCCACCTTAGCGGATTAGTATTTGCTGACAAATCTGAGCACGCAACAATCAAAGTATTTGGCGATGTAATACAAAGCCGGGCGCTGGCGGTATTGGGGTCTTGTTATGGCAATCGATTACTGGCTTTTACATGCAGAAAACAGCTGCAATCATGATCATCGCCACCGTCAGTATTATCGACTTTATGTCACAAATCATTCGTAAGCGCTTTATCTAGATTTTAATGAGAGTTAAATCAAAATTTACAGCTACATATCTAGACAAGTAATAAGGACATGAAATGAGAATCTATTTACAAATCGCCGGTGAATTAGAAAACCAGATCCAACAACATTTTTCACCTGGCGATTATTTAGATCCTGAATCCAAGCTAGCAACTCGCTTTGGCGTAAATAGACATACTGTACGTCGCGCCATCGATGAGTTAGTGAATGCCGGGTTAGTCCAGCGTCATCAAGGTAAAGGTAATATGGTACTAGCACAACCCAAATTGTACCCCTTACACGCTGGTGCTCATTTCACTGGTAACTTACTAGAACAAGGCTCACTACCGAGTAGTCAGGTACTAAAGTCTCGCGTGATCAAATCCAGCGCCAAAATAGCAGAACAGCTAGGACTGCCGGTGGACAGCAAAGTGATCCACATTCAAACACTACGCACCATAGACACTACCCCGCGTTGTGTCATCGATCATTACCTCGCGGATGTAGCCTGGTGGCCACAAATGAAAAACTTTAAATCTGGCTCGTTGCACCTTTTTATTAAACAACATTTTAGCGTTGAACTTGAACGCAAAAAAACGCGATTAAGAGCTCAAAACCCAACTAATGAAGAGTCTCGATTATTGCAAATAAACCACTCAATACCGATTATAAAAATTAAAACAATCAATGTGATGAAGGGCAGCGACTACGTAGTTGAGTTTTCGTCATCACACTCTCGCAGCGATTTAATTGAATTAGTTATGGAGCATTAAATGAAGACTTCAATACAACAACAAAGACAGCGCTGGATCTCAGTATTAGCACGCGCTGATTTTGCTGATTTACAACAGCATTGGCATGCCACTGGCATAAACAGTAAATTTACTCCCATCCGCCCAGCTGAAATAGGGCTGTCACAAGTCCAGGGTCGTATCGGGGCAACGGGACGTAAATTTAATATGGGTGATGTCACGATTAGCCGTGCCGTTATCCAGCTTGAATCGGGTGAAATGGGTTATAGCTATGTCCAAGGTCGTAATAAACAACATGCAGAAGTAGCGGCGATTATTGATGGGTTAATGCAAACAGAGCAACATAACGAACAGCTAGAGCATCAATTAATTCAGCCGTTAGCCGCGATAAAATCAGCACAAGAACAAGCCCGTAACAATGCGGTTTCAAGTAGTAAAGTTGACTTTTTCACGCTGGTTCGAGGAGAAGACTAATGAATATTATTTCCACTGCATTCCCCAATGCTGTACACGATAGTCAGACTTGCTTTCGCCTGTTGTTAAAAGCGATGTCAGAACCCGGTACACAAGTAACGCTTGATCGTTGCGCCGGTTTTGGTTCATTACCTCAAGCAGCAACGCAACTTTTATTAGCGCTAGCCGATAACAGCACCTCGATTTGGCTTTCTCCAAGCCTAGCAGCAGATAGAAAGGTTATTGAGAATCTTAATTTCCATATCTCAGCGCCGATAGATCACCAACAAAAAGCCTGTTTCGCGCTTGTCTCTCATGCAGATTTACAAAACCAAAGTACCGATTTATCTCAATTCCATATGGGCACAGAAGCGTATCCAGATTTAAGTACAACCGTTGTTATTGAAACCGATAGTTTTGAGCAAGGGCCTGTCATCACACTTACTGGCCCTGGTATTGAACATCAACGTCAAATTCAACTGGGTCAGTTATCAGCATCAACCCAGCTGCTATTACAGCAACATAACCAGCACTTTCCTTTAGGTATAGATATGACTTTTGTTTGTGGACAAGACGTTATTTCAATAGCCCGCACAACGAACGTGGAGTTTTAATTATGTATGTAGCCGTAAAAGGTGGTGAAAAAGCCATTAAAGCAGCCCACCAGCTGCAAGCAATTAAGCGTCGAGGAAATCAAGACAACCCTGAAATCAGTGCTGCGCAAATAAGTGATCAACTCGCCGGTTCTGTAGACAGAGTGATGACCGAAGGCGGTATCTACGATAAAGAGCTTGCCGCATTAGCAATTAAGCAAGCGGGTGGTGATTTAGTCGAGGCGATTTTCTTACTGCGAGCTTATCGCACAACCCTACCGCGTTTAGCCACAACATTACCGATTAATACCTCGGCAATGCGTATCGAGCGTCGGATATCAGCAACCTATAAAGATCTGCCCGGTGGGCAAATATTAGGGCCGACTTATGATTATACCCATAGGTTGTTAGATTTTACCCTGTTAGCAAACGGCGATACACCGCGTATGCAAGCAGAGCCAGAAGCAGATCAGCAAGCGCAAGAACCTTGCCCTCAAGTGATGGATATCCTTGAAAATCTCGACCTGATGACCCCAGAGCAAGATACAGGGCAAGCGCCCGATGATATTACCATGGCACCGATTAATTACCCTTGTGATCGTTCTGCACGTTTGCAACAACTCGCACGCGGTGACGAGGGATTTTTATTAGCCCTAAGTTACTCAACACAGCGTGGTTATGGCCGTAACCATCCGTTTGCAGGTGAAATACGTTCAGGTCAAGTCTCTATCGAAGTTGTCCCGCCAGAGTTAGGTTTCGCCATTGAAATCGGCGACATGGAGTTTACGGAATGTCAGATGATCAATGGCTTTGTCGGCGGTAAAGCAGTCAAACCGCAACTCACTCGAGGTTATGGTTTAACGTTTGGTTTTGGTGAGCGCAAAGCCATGTCAATGGCCTTGCTGGATCGTGCATTACAAGCACCGGAATACCAAGAGCAAGTAGAAAGTCCAGCGCAAGACGAAGAATTTGTATTGGCGCACGCCGATAACGTAGAAGCAGCTGGTTTTGTATCTCACTTAAAACTCCCCCACTACGTGGATTTCCAAGCTGAATTGGAGTTATTAAGAAAAATGCAGCAAGAACACAAAGACATTTACAACAGCAACGGCAATAGCAATGTCGAGGAGCAAAAGTAATGGATAACCAAACACAACAACACGGCGACAATACCGGTTATAACTACGCCTACTTAGATGAACAAAGTAAGCGCATGATCCGTCGAACATTATTAAAAGCCGTTGCAATACCTGGTTATCAAGTCCCATTTGGTGGCCGAGAAATGCCAATGCCTTATGGCTGGGGTACTGGCGGCGTACAAATAACCGCAGCAATCATTGGTCTGAAAGATACTCTTAAAGTAATAGATCAAGGTTCAGATGACACGACGAATGCGGTGTCTATTCGGGAGTTTTTCAAAAAAGTTGCCAATGTAAAAACGACAGAATCAACTGGCGCGGCAAGTATTATTCAAACTCGTCACCGCATCCCAGAAGCGCCATTACAGCAAGATCAAATTTTGGTTTATCAGGTGCCAATTCCTGAGCCGCTACGCTTTATTGAACCACGAGAAACGGAAACCCGCAAAATGCATGCACTTGAAGAATACGGCATCATGCACGTAAAACTGTATGAAGACATTGCGCGCTTTGGTCATATTTCGACTGCTTATGCTTATCCCGTGAAAGTGAATGATCGCTACCTTATGGATCCGTCGCCGATTCCAAAATTTGATAATCCTAAAATGGATAACATGGCTGCGTTACAACTCTTTGGTGCAGGCCGTGAAAAACGTATTTATGCCGTACCGCCTTATACAAAAGTACAAAGTCTCGATTTTGAAGATCATCCTTTTACCATTCAAGAGTGGGATGAACCTTGCGATATTTGTGGTGCCACAAATACGTTCTTAGACGAAGTGGTGACCGATGATAAAGGCGGCCGTGTATTTATTTGTTCCGATTCCGATTACTGCGGTTCACAACAGGAGACTCAAGCATGATTAACGCAACGTCTGCATCAACGGTAACTGCAACGGTAGAATCTACTACAGAATGTCCATTATTGTCAGTAAAAGAACTGAGTATGCTGTATGCACCAGGCAAAGGGTTTACTGATGTTTCTTTTGACCTTTATCCGGGAGAAGTACTCGGAATAGTAGGCGAATCAGGCTCAGGGAAAAGTACCTTACTGCAAGTCATATCAGGTCGAATGCAACCAGATAGTGGTGAAGTACTCTATCTACGCGGCAGTGGTAATGCCCAAATAGAACAAATCGAAGAACTTTACAGCATGGCTGAAAGTCAACGCAGACAACTACTAAGAAGTGAATGGGGCATAGTGCACCAACACCCAATGGATGGCTTACGCAGTCGTGTTTCTGCTGGCGGTAATATTGGTGAACGCTTAATGGCGATCGGGCATAAAAATTATGCCGAGATCCGTGAACAGGCTGAAAAATGGCTAAGTGATGTCGAGATCCCACTTGAGCGTATTGATGATATGCCAATTACCTTTTCTGGCGGTATGCAGCAACGATTACAGATTGCGAGAAATTTAGTCACACACCCTAAGCTCATCTTTATGGATGAACCGACGGGAGGATTAGACGTATCAGTACAAGCTAAACTACTCGATTTACTGCGTCGATTAGTTACCGAGTTAAACCTTGCCGTCGTTATTGTCACGCATGATCTTGCTGTTGCTCGCCTACTTGCCCACCGCCTCATCGTCATGAAGCAGAGTAAAGTGGTTGAAACGGGGCTCACCGACCAAGTGTTAGACGACCCACAACACCCTTACACCCAGCTATTAGTATCATCAGTATTACAAAACTAGGAAGTATTATGAACAGTATGTTAAAAGTTTCGAACTTACGCAAAACGTTTGTGTTACATAATCAAGGTGGTATGCAACTTCCAGTGTTAGCTGGTGCAGATTTCAGCGTCAATCAAGGTCAATGTTTGGTATTAAACGGTCATTCAGGATCAGGTAAATCGACGTTACTCAGAGCCCTTTATGCCAATTATTTAGTTGATCAGGGCAGCATTGAAATGCGCTACCAAGATCAATGGATCGATATAGCCAACGCCACACCACGCACCATTTTAAATGTACGTCGTACAACGTTAGGTTGGGTTAGTCAGTTCCTACGAGTTATTCCTCGGATCAGTGCGCTAGAAGTGGTGATGCAACCAATGCTAGAACTCGGCGGTTGCCGTCAGCAAGCTGAAATTAAGGCCGCAAACCTGCTTACACGTTTAAACGTACCAGCACATCTATGGCATATTGCACCTGCCACTTTCTCGGGCGGTGAGCAACAAAGAGTCAATATTGCCCGTGGTTTTATTGTTGATTATCCAATCTTATTGCTAGACGAGCCAACCGCCTCACTCGATACCACCAACAGTGCCGTTGTCGTCGAGTTGATCAACGAAGCGAAAGCGCGTGGTGCTGCAATTATTGGCATTTTTCATGATGAAGAAGTGCGTAACCAAGTGGCAGATTATCTTTATAACATGCAAGCAGATAAAGCATCAGAAATGCAAAAATCAACGTCACCCCACGTAAATATAGCCTGCTAACGACTATTACAGACAAGGAAGAAAAATAAAATGATCTTAACTAACGTTAATCTGGTATTAGAAAACCAAGTAGTCAAAGGCTCTATAGAATTAGTTGATGGTAAAATACAAAGCTTTTCTGATACCCAAAGCCAACTGCCTCAAGCTGTTAATGGTGACAATGGCTGGTTGTTACCCGGCCTTATTGAGCTTCATACCGATAATTTAGAGAAGAACTTCTCACCTAGACCAAAAGTGAACTGGCCAGCATTTTCTGCGATGGCTGCCCACGATGCGCAACTTATCGCTGCGGGTATAACAACCGTACTCGATGCTGTCGCACTGGGAGATTTACGTGACGGTGGTGCACGTCACCAAAACCTAGATAAAATGATTAACACTGTCGTAGAAACCGAACTTCGAGGGGTAAACCGAGCTCAACACTTCTTACACTTACGCTGTGAAGTACCTTACCAAAGTACATTAGATATACTGAGTTCGTATGTCGATCTACCACAGGTCCAACTGGTTTCGCTGATGGATCATGCGCCGGGACAAAGGCAATTTGTCGACATGCAAAAATACCGTGAATATTATCAAGGCAAGTACAGTATCAGCGACAGTGACATGATACGCTTTGAAGCCGAACAAAGAGCAAACTCAGAACGCTGGTCAACACCAAACCGTAACAAAATAAGCAACTTGTGCCGTCAACGTAATATATCAATGGCAAGTCATGATGATGCTACATATGCCCACGTAGCAGAATCACAAGCATTAGGGATGGCTATAGCAGAGTTTCCGACCACGATAGAAGCTGCAACCGCATCACATGAGCTTGGGTTAAAAGTCATGATGGGAGCGCCAAATATAGTCAGAGGCGGCTCTCACTCTGGTAACATTGCCGCGCACGAATTGGCAACCTTAGGCGTATTGGATATTCTCTCTTCCGATTATTACCCAGCCAGCCTACTCGATGCTATTTTTAAAGTGGCAGAAGATGAAAGTAATACCTTTGATTTAGCGAGATCGACGCAATTATCAACTCTCAACCCAGCAATCGCATTAGGATTAGATGATAGGGGCGTGATTAGCGAAGGGAAAAGAGCTGACCTTATATTAGCGCATAAACATCAAGACAACATTTATACCACACGTGTTTGGCGCGAAGGGAATATCGTATTTTAAAGGGACTATTATGAGTAAATTATTTTATATTATGGGTCCGTCAGGCTCTGGCAAGGATACCTTTATCCAAGCATTACGTCTGCAGTGGCCAAATCATTTACTGGTCGCACATCGTTACATCACCCGCAGCGCTGCTGCGGGTGGCGAAAACCATGTAGAACTGTCGTTAGCTGAATTTCAGCAACGTCAACAATCGCAGTTATTTTCCATGCACTGGCAAGCTAATCAACATCATTATGGTTTAGGACATGAAATAGAAGCATGGTTAGATAAAGGCTTTGATGTCGTCGTCAATGGTTCCCGTGCTTACTTACCCACAGCACAAAAAAAATTTGGTCTGCAGCTAGTACCGATTGTTATCCAAGTCGACATTGATATTCTTGCTCTACGATTGCGTGCTCGCGGTCGAGAAAATGAAAGTGATATTGAACTTCGATTACAAAGAGCACTCGACTATCAAGGTCACTTGCCAGACGGAGCCATTTGCATCGATAATAGTCTAACTATCGCGTCAGCCTTAACGCAATTCAAATGCCACTATCAACCTCAATTAATGGCACCAACGCTATGCAATTAACGGGAACAATCAGATGAAACTAACGCTTCTTGGATCAGGCAATGCGGCAATGCTGCCCGTTTACGGTTGTCATTGCCTCGCGTGTAGCAGAGCAAGTAAAGAGCCCAACTATCGACGAACTAAAACGTCCGCCATGTTGGAACATAAGGGTAAAATATTGTTGATTGATGCAAATGCAGATAATCTTATGCAAACCTTTCCTTCTGGAAGTATTGATCGCATATTACTGACTCATTACCACATGGATCATGTACACAGTCTGTTTGACTTACGCTGGGGAGTAAACCAAAAAATACCCGTTGATGGTCCCAATGACCCTAACGGTTGCGATGACTTGTTCAAACACCCCGGTATTTTGGCGTTTCAAGCTCCGCTTTCTGCTTTTCAACATTTTGAGTGGCAAGGCATTACTATTACCCCTTTGCCCATGATCCATTCAAAGATCTGCTTTGGTTATTGTTTTGAATTAAATGGCAAACGCATCGCCTATTTAACGGATACCTACGGCTTAGCAATCGAGGTGGTGAATTGGCTAAAAACAAATAGAGTTGATTTAATGCTTATTGACTGTAGTTACCCACCCGTTGAACAAGGACAACCCGAGCGAAAGAACCATAATGATCTCAATATTATTTTAAAACTACAACAACAAAAATTAGCCAACAAAATAGGCCTTATTCATATTGATCACAGCCTTGATACTTGGGCTTTAACTCACCCCGAACAATTTGACCACTCTTTATTTTTAGCTAAAGACAAGCAGGGATTCTCTATTTAATGGCAGAATTCCTTGATATAGAACAAATAGGCTCTACGCGTCTTTGCGTGGAATAATTAATTTGAGTAAACTTGTGTCACTTTCAATCATGACACAAAAAGGTATTTTTTATCGGTTCGTGAGATCACTATTGCAGTTGAAAGTACACGAAAACACCTCCTCTGTCGTCAATGTGGTAAACCGACTAAATCACATGGTTTGGGCCGTAAATTACGATTGCGACATTTGCCCATGTTTGGCAGAGATACGATCATTGAAATCATTCTTCGCAGAGGTCGATGTGAGCATTGTGATGGGGCCCTACCACCACCGAAAAACTGGATTGGTATAGGTGTCGTCAATGGGCGTGAAATGTCCAATGTTATCCGGTTCTTACGTACAATCCCGATGTCATTACGCAACAGTGTCAGAGCTGAAACGATTAAGAAAAGAGCTTACGGCGGAAGAGTATGCAAAGTTAAAACCAGCTATATCTCTGCTGAGGAAAAGATGACCGGATGGGTGAATAGCGTGACAACTTCTAAGCTCACTTGTTTTAACCGATTTATTCGAACTTTGGTGAATTATCAGGAGCAAATTACTCACTATTTATCGCGCGACATACCAGCGGATTTGTCGAAGGATTCAATAATCGAGTAAAAGAATTGAAACGACGATGCTATGGATTATCAGAGCCCACTAAGCTATTACAACGGTTACTTGTGGATACCACTGGTATGACTCGCTTTGATCCTGGAGTGACTGTTTTTAAGCATTCCACGCAAAGACACGTAGAGCCTAAATATTCGTTTTTCATCTCTGCTTCATTTGGACTATACCAGTTTATGAGAACTCTAGCAGTGGATGACTCGCTTGGTAAATAGCCCAACAGCAGAATTAATAAAAGGTTCATACTCACGAGTTTTAGAAAAACACCGGAACAAAAACGCAAATGCAAATGAAAATGCAAATGCAAATGCAAATGCAAATGCAAATGCAAATGCAAATGCAAAAAGAGATTAAGCGTCCTAATTAATTGAATTTAAATAAATTGATCATATTTATGTCACAAAACAACTCTATCATCGAACTCAACAAATCTGGTGCAGACCAGAATCAACCGTTAATAATTTTTGGAGTTGCACGAATGAAACAACGTTGGGTTATAAGTTCTATCGCTGCCTTAGGCGCCTTATTCACTGCACCAGTATTTGCCGCAGAAGAAGTGGTGGTTTACACCGCATTTGAAACGGATGTGTTAGCTAAATACAAAGTCGCCTTTGAAAAAGCTAACCCAGATATCGAAATAAAATGGGTGCGAGATTCAACAGGCATCATGACGGCAAAATTACTTGCCGAAAAAAATAACCCGCGTGCAGAAGTGGTCTGGGGACTGGCAGGGTCATCAATGGCACTGCTTAAAAAATCCGGTATCCTGAAACCTTATTCACCAAAAGGCATCGAAAACCTGCGAACTAGCATGATTGACCCAGAAGAAAACAAAGCTTGGTATGGTAATGATGCTTGGTTTAATGCCATCTGCTTTAACGAATACGTAGCAAAACAGTACAACCTACCTAAACCGACATCATGGGATGACCTGCTTAAGCCTGTCTACAAGGGTCATATTGCGATGCCAAACCCAGCATCATCGGGCACAGGTTATATGCAAGTATCGGCATGGTTACAAACCATGGGTGAAGATAAAGGTTGGAAGTATATGGCCAAACTGGATGACAATATTGCACATTACACCCATTCAGGTTCAAAGCCTTGTGTACAAGCAGGCATGGGCGAAGTAGCGATCGGGGTATCGATGGCATTACGTGGCGCAAAACTAAAAACCCAAGGCGCGCCACTTGACGTGATCTTACCTGCCGGTGGTATTGGTTGGGAATCAGAAGCGGTTGGCCTTGTTAAACCATCTGCAGCAGCCAAGCGTGTTGTGGATTGGTCAATCTCAAAACGAGCCAATGAATTATATAATGAATCTTATGCATTAGTCGGTCATAAGGACGTCAGTAAAGCCGTAAAGAACTATCCAAACGTACAAGAAGCGATGGTTGCAATGGACTTTAGTAAAATGGCTAATGATCGTAAAGATGTACTGCATACATGGTCAGAAAAATTCGATTCAAAATCTGAAGCGAGATAATGATTAATCGAGCTAATTAAACATCAAAGCTAGGCGTTATTTATAATGCCTAGCTTTATCGTTTATGGACAATTATTATCCACATAAAAAATATTAAACACCCATCCTGAATTACTATAAATAATTGTAAAGACTACCAAAAACACTCTAACCGTCATCTAACTGTCATCAAACTGTCACTAACGCTGCCTACCATACTGGTATAGTCCAAATAACTTATGAGTAGTCAGATGAGCACGTATCTCAACATCAATAACCTTGTTAA
>Ga0209395_1007141_pt1 | contig 11831 bp, 8 predicted proteins | sample GOMGulsemesocosm_3_FD_184635 | JGI IMG/M metagenome (GOLD analysis project Ga0209395, IMG submission 184635) | Methane-oxidizing microbial communities from mesocosms in the Gulf of Mexico - GOM9D Gulf of Mexico (SPAdes) (version 2) | ecosystem: Environmental > Aquatic > Marine > Cold seeps... | reverse complement strand
ACTCCTTTGGACTAAGGTTGAAAAACATCGATAGGAGCACTCAACCCGTTTCATAAAGCTTATACATGACTGCCATTCATTGCGATTATGTATAGGTGATTTGTCCCTTTAGTTATCCATATAGAACATTTTGGACTTAAGCACATGTTCCTTTGCACAACAATTACGTGCTAACAACGTCAAAGGCACTACTTGTGACCTGAAAAACATATCGGGAATTATTTAAGTTGTGGCGGTTTATAAATACTGTTATTTTTGTTTTTTGGAATTTGCTAAGTCATTAAAGCTAACAAGAGATTGTTGAGTTGTTTGATAATAATGTGGAACCTATAAACTTGACCAGATATCTAATTAATTTGATAACGTTCATCCTAATTTGCCTTGTTTTAATTATTTGGCAGTTAACCTTTATACCAAAGGCTTTGGCATCTGTGGACGACACTAACAATCCTGTAAAAATAGGTAGTTTTTTGACACCTGGGTTAATTGAAGAAGACGGAACAGGCTTATTAAATAAATTGAACAATGCATTATTCATGGAAATGAATAAAAATGTCGAATTAAATCTCTCATCTGTGAATAGGGTTCGAAGAGGTATCAATAATGGGCAGTTAGATGGTTATTTTCCCGAATTATGGGAGAATCTACCTGGGAAAAAAACTCAATATGTAGTTTCAAGGCCGTTTTTTTATAAACGCGTAATATTGTTCACGCTAAAGAGCTCGGGCTTGACTAAACTCTCAGAGTTTGAAAATAAACATTTAGGTGTTGTGAAAGGCTTTTCTTACGGAAAGAGAATAAAGTCTAATCCACACTTGAGCCTCTCCTTTCAAAAAGATGACATTACCAACATTAATATGTTGTTAAATGGACGATTTTCTGGTGTTTTAGGTGGTTACCCAGGAACTGTGATAGCAGTAAAAGGGAATAATAGGACCAATGAAATCCATTACGACCTAGATAAGCCCGTCGCTATTTTAGAAAGCTTCTATGCTTGCAAGAATAATCCAGATGGCGTGAAACTCTGCAATTCTATTACTAAAGCCATCGAGTCATTATTACGAAAAGGCGTATTAGAGCTGAATGAAGAGACAGGGTTTAGTCGGTTCAATCCACCAGAGTGAAATTGTTGGCTATGGAAAATGCGGTTAAGTCGCCAATGTGAAATAATTGTCTCTTAATCACGCTAAGGTAGAGTTATAAAGTCCTAATAATGGGTTAAGAACTCTTACCTGATATGCTGAACAGACTGTCCGCCCACCTATTCCCTATCGTTTGTACCTAACACATAGCTGCAAGTTTAGTGTAAAGAAGCATGTCAATAATCCTATTGGTTTGGCAAACTAAGATAGCGATCAAAAAATTTCTGAGTTTTCCCGCTTAATCTTAGGCCCATCACCGCTTGTTGCAATTTTCTACGTTCATTTTTTGTCAGGTTAAAGCTACAGGCAAGATACATGTCCTTTTCAACAAGAATTAGTGGTTGATCAAAAAACTGAGCATGTAGTCCTTCTTTTGTGGCGAGATATTTGAGTACAGGGATTGCACCAGCAACCGCGTCCACATGTCCGACTTTCATCATTTTAATTGCATTGATGTATTCAGGAGTACTCACTTTATTTAATGAGGTATCAGTGTTAAATTCTTCATCAAATTGAACCCCTAAAGGGACCGCTATGAGCTTTCCTTTCAGGCTAGAGTAGTCTGTGAGCTTAACACCGAACAATGGTAAAATGCCTGCTGTTAATTCATAACCAATGGGTTCAATAAGGTCCAAATTATCAATAACTATAGGTGAATCAATAACTAAAGTGCAAGATTTCATATCTTTTAACACAGTTAACAATAAACGCTTAAGGGGCAGAGTTTTTACAGGTAAGCCAACTCCACTGACATCACGAATTTCATTCAACACATCTAATAGAACTCCTGTTTGTTCCCCATTCTCTTTTGTAAACCCATAGGGAACTAGCTCCATGACAAACATACCGACTTCATCTTCTGAGCTGTTTGCATATGCTGATTGAATGAGAAAAAAACAGATAATAGGTACCTGGAATATAAGTAGCGTAGCCAATTTCATTTTCATTATACCTTATCTATAATTATTCAAAAAATTGCTCAACAAGCAAAAAAATCACCCCTGAAAGTACCAATCACCGACCTAAGAATTAGTAATTTTCCTGATTTGTTACAATATATTAATAAGATTAAATCTGGTTATCAAACTATTGTTGAAACTGAAACTGCTGACCTATTTATCTTAAGCAAGAATGGCAGCTTTTTGCCGACAGTCGTCATCGTTAACCGAAAATTCACCGCTTACAAGACAGCCTGGTTAACGGAAAAGATCTAACCCGAAGAAGCCGTTTCAGGGAGAAGCTAACGTCGCGCTTTAAGGTGATTTTGGATGCACGTAGTGCCGAGATAATTATCCGACAACAGCACCTTGTTAATTCACTGTTCTAAGCAATATACGCCGCATTCGCTTGCCCATTTTTTAATACTATCTTCTACAGATTTATCTCTGAGATAAAGCACATTTGTATCATCCCAGCTTTCGTAAAACACCATGCTGAGTTCAGGTAATACCATTTGAAAAAACGGTTTGTTTGGATCTGAAAGAGTCGGATATAAATAATTCACCTTCGCTGTTTCAGAAGTAAACTCTCTGAATACAGGTGAAACTTTGCTGCGGGTGCGGCAAAATTTAAAGTTGATAATTTCAGTTTCACAAGCAAGTTTTTGGCTGAATAAATACAGCGCCTCATTCCTTTTTAATTGTTCTTTCATAGGAACGTTATCTATTAGCTCCATAGCTTCTTCACAGCCCAGCCAATGATCAAACACAGAAATAGCTAGATATTTGTAATGAGGTGTTTCTTCTACGCAAGAGAGCTTATACAAATCCGGAAACTGTAAGGTAAGTTCTTTTTGTCTATGTTTTTCTAGATTTTTGAATTTACGCATAATGTTATTCCAGTGTCTCAACAGCTTAATAGTGCGCGGCTATTTACGTGAAAGTGATATTCACTAAATCCACACCAACACTTTCATTTATAAGCAGCTTGCTTAAAATTGGTGGTGTATTGGTTTAATACCATCTCTATAAGCAGAGTGTTCACTGTATTACTATGGGTTGTTTATATCGGATATGGCGTTTATTTTCCTTATACTCGAAGGTAATTTATTATTGGATGAATTTTCACTGCTTTTAACTAGCGCCTCAATGACCTGTTCAACCACTATAGGCTTACCGACAAAGTCTACCATACCCGCGTCATAACATTTTTCTTTATCGGCGTGCAGTACGTTGGCGGTCATGGCTATAATACGAGGTCTATTTTCGCCATACAATTCGACGATGGCCTTAGTCGCTTCAATTCCATCCATAACAGGCATCTGCATATCCATAAAAACCACATCGTAGTATTTCGTTTTTATCGCCTGTAAAGCCTCTTCACCATTCTCTGCTAGATCAGGGTTATAGCCTAGTTTATCTAAAATATTATTAAATATCATTTGGTTAACGACATTGTCTTCCACCACCAAAATATCCAACGGCATTTTAATGGCCATTGTATTATCTATATCGGACGATCGTCGTTTTTTTACCGTGGGTCTAAATTCCACCACTTTGAGCGGAAGAGTAAAATGAAACGTTGCTCCCTTGCCTAAGCTACTTTTAACCCCTATTTCGCCTTCCATTTGTTTAACTAATTGTCGACATATCACCAAACCTAACCCTGTACCACCAAATTTTCGCGTTGTTGACGAGTCGGCTTGGGTAAAGGGTTGAAACAACTTGGCCTGATCTTCTGTAGAAATTCCTATGCCGTTGTCTGTAATACTAAATTCTAGCTGGTGAATAGTATTGTCATTTTTCTCAGAGCTGATGGCCAAATGCACAGCGCCTTGCTGGGTGAATTTAATCCCATTACCCAGCAAATTCATTAATATTTGCCGTATTCTAATTTTGTCTCCCAGAAAACTGTCAGGAATATTGTTGTCAATTTCATAGGTTAGGGTTAAGCCTTTTTGTGAGGCTATTGAATTGAGTAAATACATGCTTTCTTCTATGCACGTTTCCAAATGGAAGGGGTTATTTTCTATAATCAGCTTGCCCGCCTCTAATTTTGAGATATCCAAAATGTCATTGAGGATGACCATAAGCCCGTCTCCGCAGGATCTGATGGTGTCAACCAAATTGGCTTGTTTATCAGACAAGCCCGTTTGCTCCAACATGGTTAACATGCCTAAAACACCGTTCATCGGCGTTCTAATTTCATGTGACATATTGGCGAGAAAATCACCCTTCGCGCGCGTGGCTTGCTGCATATTTTCAATTGAACTTTCAAGGTTGATCATCATTTTGTTAAAGGACAACGACAATTGCCCAAATTCATCATGGGATTTAATGGTGATTTGCTGTTGAAAATCACCCTGAATCACCTTATCTGTGGCATTTACTAATACTCTAAGTTTTTGCACTATACTACCCGAAACTAAAAATGCGGTACCTAGCGCGATAATAAACGCACTTATCGCGCCGATAACTACAATAGTAAGAGTCAGTTCTACTGCCTGCTCTTCTTCCTGCTCTCGAGCTGTCATTAAATTCAATTCATCGTCAAGAAACGCGTTTAAAATGATACGAATTTCATCAATAATATTTTTACCGGTTTCCTGCTCTATCAAGGCAGTGACATCACTCATTTTGCTACCAACTAAATTCAACTTACGTCGCAGGGCAATTTCAGGCTCGGCCGCATCTTTTTCCCATTTCAGGTTTTTCAGCCTTAACGATTCAATGTCATTTAAAACCTTAGTTTTATCGAAGCTCGATGTAACCAATTGCTTTAATTCGCCTAAATGCTTTTTAAGAGCTATTTGCCCTTGTTCAAAGGGTAAAAGGAAATCATCACGGCCGGTGAGTAAATAGCCGCGTTGCCCGGTTTCCTGATCGATAATATCTTTTTCAATCTGCAACAGGAGATATTCTGCTATATCATTTTGTCCCTCCCTGAAAATACTTTGCAGGCTTTCTAAAGACATTCTCAAACTGTCCAACATGCCTTTACCATATCCAGAAGCAATCACTTTTTCGATTTCTTGAAAAGAGGCGTCACCACTGTTTACCTGTTCCCGTAGGGATATTTCCCCCATAGCGGCTTCCTTTAACCAACGTTGATTACCCTTATCTATTGAGGTTATTTTTAGCAGTATCTCGCTAATGTCAAAGCTATCCTGAATGATGTTCTTCAATTTGGGCAGCGTGGTTCTGAGTGCCGACTGGCCTTGAAAATAAGGTTCCAAAAAAGCATCTTCACCTGTTATCAAGAAACCACGCTCTCCTGTTTCTTGATCAATAATGGCTTTTGATATCACCAGCAAGTGCTTTTTCGCCAATATATTACTGTCTTTTAATTCCCCATTGATATTGGCGATTAACTGCTGCATTTCATTGAGAATATTTTTTCCTTTGCCTTCAATTAGTATTCGTTGAATGTAATGTAAACTATCAATTTCTTTAGCATCTAGAGCCCGTCTTGCTGCAATTTCCGGTTTCGCGGCCAATTCATTCCAACGTACAAATTTGCTGCGCAATTCAGTAATATCTTGTCTAAGCAGCTGATAGTTTTGTCTATATCTATTGGCATTGGCATTGGCATTGGCATTGGCATTGGCATTGGCATTAGTAAGTTCCAAGTAAACCATCAAGTCAATAATAGTTTGTTCGAATACCTTCTGACCCAGATAATAGGGCGCTAAATAGCTGTCATTGCCGGTAATTAAAAATCCCCTTTCACCAGTTTCTTGATCAACAACCGCCTTGGCGAGTTTTAAAACAAAGTTCTCCCCCTTAAGGTCGTTTTTGTCGAAAAAATACTGACTTAAACCTTCGAAGATGGTACGTATTTCATCTAACAAGTTTTTGCCAACATCCCGATTTAAAGTTTTACTTAAAAATTCTAATGTGGATAAACCAGTAAGATTAATCTCTCTTCGCGTTTCAATTTCAGGTTTCGCGGCCTCATCTTGCCAACGCGTTGCTATCACTTCGATAATATTTATTTGTTTATTGATTTCTTCTTTATCAAAGCTGGTAGTGAGAATGGCGTTGAGTTTTTTATAATGATTTGCTAATTCTGTTTTGGCTTGTTCAAAGGGGGCAAGAAACTCATTTTTTCCGGTGAGCAGATAGCCACGTTGAGCAGTTTCTTGATCCACTAAGCCTTTAGCGATCCTAGCTATGATGATTTTAGCATTTTGATGGTTAGCCTTATTTAACAAGTAAGTTAAGCTATTGATTTGCCTTCTGATGCTATCGAGTAACTTTTTGCCCATGCCTAGAATAAGCACGTCATTGATTTCGGTAAAATCTTTGCTTCCTTCATTAACCGCTTTACGTAATGCTATCTCAGGCTCGGCCGCAAGTGCCAACCAACGATTGGACGTTTTTTGTAATTGATTTACTTTCGCTAACATCTCTGCTTGATCATAGTGATTGTCCACCAGTTGCCTTAAGGCACTCATATGCAGACTGAAATTTTCTTTCCCTTCGTTATAGGGCACTAAAAAATCTTCTTCCCCGGTAATTAGGTAGCCCCGTTGAGCGCTTTCCTGCTCCACCATATCTTTGGCTATCGCCAGCAGATAATTTTCCCCTTGAGGGATATTTGATTTTGCAAATAACAAAGTAAGCTGTTCAATGTGCACTCTTAATTCGTCCAGAATATTCTTACCCTTGCCTTGCCGAAGTACCGTTTGCATATGTTCGATGCTCTTGTCGACACTTTTAACCGAACGCCGTTTGGCAATTTCAACTTCCGCGGCTTCTACTAGCCATTGCTTTTGTAACTTGTCAATTGACTCAACGCGTGCCACTTGCGCTGGATTATCCCGCACCAATAGCTTCAAGGAATCAATTTTTTTGGCCCACACCTTTTGAGACTCGATAAACGGTGCTAGAAAGGAGTCTTTACCGGTAATTAAAAAACCCCGCTCTCCCGTTTCCATGTCAATCATTAGCTTTTCTAATTCATGTCCATCAAGAATCACTTGTTGCGTGTGCTTTACCCATTTTGATGTGGCAACTAATTCACCTATGCTTAAAAAAACGACCACTGCAATAATAGCTATCAAAGATAATGGCACACTAAATCCTAATAGAATTTTGGCGCGAGTATTTAGATTACCAATATGAGTTTTGAGGTAGGATCGAGAAATACTTTTCATAAATAAGTGGTTACCTTGGCATCGATAAACTCCATGACAGAAAACTGACCACGTAGTCTAATGAAGTTACTGAACAATGCAGCTATCCAGATAGAACATCTTGCTGGTAGAGCTTTCAGTCACCATTTCTTGTCCTTAAATATAGTCCACAAATAAATATATGCTTGTGCTAAGAGGGATATATACTGAGTTAATGAACTACTTACCATTAATTCAATAATTGGTAATGGTTGTAGTGATGTGATTGACATCTTAATAGAGGAGAACTCATGTATCCCATCAACCAGATATCGTCTTTAAAACAAAGACTGGCTATTTCGAGAGAAAGGCCGTAATTGTTTAGGGTTATAAGATATCTGCCATCGTAATATCAACCGTATCTGCAGAGCTAGGGAGCAGATGTCTTATAAGCATCAAGGGAGGAAACCGCGGGTGGCTACTCAGAAGCTTGTTTTGTAATTCAAGATATGGGGATTTGAAACTACTTCATATGCCTCAATTTTCTAATTACCTCCTCTTCACTAAGTTCATGCCACTCTCAAAATCTATGTTCATTTTTTATTCCCTTCAAACTGCTAGATTTCTGCCCCAATATCGCTATTTATGAGACTTGCTAAGCAGTTCTCTTGCTTCGCAGTAAGTCAATGAAGTCGAGAGCCATAATGCCTAGACTCCAGACCAGACAGGTGAGGCGCGATGTTGTTGTTTGCGTGCCAGTATTTCCATGATAATCATCGGAGCGCCGCATTTTGGGCAGTAAAAGGCGCTATCTTGCTGCACTGCTGTCTCTGCGGGGAGCTTGGATATTGGGTCTGCTGTTGCTTCACTGGCAGCTAATAACTCACGGGCGCGCGCTAAATTATCCTTTCGTCTGACGTTGGCAATAAAGCCGCAGTGGCGAATACAATGAAGGCCTCTAGGTAGTATATGCAGTAGAAATCGCTAGATAAACTGCCCGGTCGCAAGACTCATGTCCTTATTGCGCTGCGTGCCTTTTAGTCGGTAATCTTTCCAGCAAAAGCTGACAGTCTTTGCATCGGCTGCCACCAGCAGGCAGTTGACTATGGCAACGCGGTGAGTGTAGCGCGATAAATAGGCCAGTACTGCCTTTGGCCCTGCGAATGGTTCCTTCGCATATACCACCCATTCAATGTGTTTTAGAGTGTTAATCCAGACCAGGAACAAAAAGCCCCGACGTCCGAGGCTTTGATTGCAATCAATTAGCTCAAATCTAAACTGACAGATACTCGTTAATAAACGAGTATCTTCTAAGCATGAACCCACAACTTTTAAATTTCATCTTTCAACTATAAGCTTTTTACTTGGCCGATCAAACATCAACACCACGACTGTCGCCGCAATAATCAAAGCACTTGATAGATAGAAATTAAGCTCGGGTATTATGGCAAAGAAGACAAAATCGGCGATCACCGCAAATGCTAGAGCTAGGTACTCAAAAGTCGCTAATTTTGATACTTCACTATATTGATAGCTTAAGGTCATCATAATATGGGCGACGCCACCCGCCACACCGCAACCCACTAACAGTAATAGCTGTTCGTAGTTTGGAGTGACCCAGCCCATAGGTAAGGTCGCAAGTCCTGCTACCGTACAAGTAAGTGCGAAGTAAAAAGCGATAGCTCCAGCATTTTCAGTTTTTGCTAAACTGCGGATCTGGATTTTGGCGCCTGCTGTCAAAATCGCCATCAGCAATCCTAACACTACGCCCGTGAAATAAGGTCGGTCAGCCTCAACACCACTCACATTTGGTAATATAAGTACTAACATGCCGACAAAGCCGATTGTAATTCCTATCCAACGCGTGCTAGTTACTTGTTCTTTTAATACCATTCTTGCAAGTAATACCGTGAGAACAGGTGCTAAAAAACCAATTACTGTGGCGTGGGAGATAGGCAAATACTTAAGCGAGGCAAAAGATGCAAACATTGCTAAACATCCTAGCACGCAGCGATAAATATGCCCTTTAGGGTGTTTAGTTCGCAGCCCCGATGGAAATTCTCTAGTAAGATACAAAAACAATACCAGTGGAATAAGGGCAAAGGCACTGCGGTAGAATACTATTTGTCCGGTTGGAATTGCATCAGCTATTAGTTTGATAAACAACACCATAATAGTAAAAAACAAGGTTGCGCCAATGCGCAAAGAGATGCCGGTAACATCGCTATTCATATATTAGACTCTTTTAATAAAGGTTGAAGTGATTGAAATTAATTATGGGTATTTACTGCTCACTAGAGCTCTGTAAGTGATCTCGCAATTGGTCTCCTATTAAATTTAAAGTTAAAACAGTTACTAACACTGCAAGACCTGGAAATATCATCAAGTAAGGAGCCGTTGCAATATAAGCTTTAGCATCCACCAGCATCGCCCCCCACTCAGCACTTGGTGGCTGTACCCCAAAGCCTAAAAAGCTAAGCCCTGATATAGATAAAATTGTGCGTGACCACATGTTGCTCCAAAGCACTAACAAACCCAGTTTAAGATTCGGCAAATAGTGCCGCCAGAAAATAAGACATTGAGGTAACCGGGCCAAGCGCGCTTGCATCACAAAATCTTTTTGGCTGAGCTCTTTGATTAATGTGCGTGTGATGTGCCGAGTGGTCTTTGACATCTAGTTTATCGAACGAAGCTTTAACGTCTTGGGCTTTCATTGTACTGCCATCATGAAACTTCACATCTGCTCGAATCACTATTTCCCAACTTGTCGCAGACAAATTGCGATAAGGAGCCGCTAAGCGCGGGAATTGTTGCATCTCATAAGACATACCGATCAAAGTTTCAGATACTCCTGCGCGATTACTCATACAGCCATTTTGGCGGGCACGTGGATCGGGCACCGAGCTGGTTGGGCCAAAAGGAGATCCAATACGTAAAGTTTTACTGCTGCTATCGGTTGTGGCAACTGCCAAGGGAGCTATTACGAAACTCACACTGGTCGCTGCTGCTAACGCACAAAGCGCTACGCCAAAAAACGATTTTTCGAAACTGCTTTTTTCATCGTCTACTCCAGATAAAAGAAAAATATTAGTGAAACAAAATAATGAAGCCAGCAAATGTTACATTATAACAATAACATATGCTAGTGACTCTCATTAACATTCCAAATTAATTCATTAAAACATTAATTTAAAAGTAGCCAGAGATGAAATGTAATCTCCCTAAAGAGAAGACGACTTCATATATAGGAGTCTTATATAAGTAATTGAATAAAATAATGAAATAGACAAGGAACAAGAAACAGAAAGCAGCTCATAGGAAGGATTGTGCGTAGCACGCACTGCTAAAATCAACTGGGAAACTAAAACCTAGCCAAGCAGTCATTGTATATATTAATGCCAAATATCCGATTAACTACTTACCAGCATTCAGCTACCGCTCATTAAAAGAGAATCTTAGCAGGCATTGGATTTTATAAATAAAACAATGATGGTAGTAGCTATTGGATTGGCGCTAAGTGGTTATGAAGGTGGCACCTATGCCAATACCCAAGTTATAGGCGGAAATGTCCAATGCTAATTTGTGGTCGCTTTACCCTCCTCTGACTGTCGTGAGTGCGCTTTTGTATTGTTCGAAAGATGATAGTCCCCTCGATCAGCAAACAACGCCAACGCTTCACTCGGTCGACAGCCTGTATCCTGTAATACCTGGCAGAACATACGATCAATAAATTTATTGAAATTTTATACTCTAGAGCGTTTTACTTGGGATGCATGAGGCCGTTCCCGACCAATTACAGACATTGTGGCTGCTTTCTTTAGTTCTCTGGATTGTCTTTACTGTCTAATAATCTAATGATTTACCCTAGCCTGGTACAAGTGCTATATTCGCTGTTTAAACAAGCGCATATTGCACTTTTTACACGCAAAACGCCTACCAGACTCTCTGGCTGAGCCTTGCACTGATTCTGGAGACAATGATGAATATCACTTTGGCATTTGATGTATATGGCACTCTAATCGATACCCATGGACTGGTACAGCAACTTGGGATCCTGGTCGGTGATAAAGCACAGGCATTCTCTAACAGCTGGCGTGAAAAGCAGCTTGAATATTCATTTCGCCGCGCCCTGATGAAAAATTACCAGCCTTTCTTTAAATGTACACGCAGTGCACTGGAATATGCCTGCAAGCTACACCAAGTGGATCTCAGTGCAGAGCAAAAATCTGAATTATTGGCGCTGTATTCAGAACTACCGGCCTTTTCGGATACCCTTAGCGGTCTTTCCGCTCTGGATCGGAATCAGTTTAATCCCTATGCGTTCTCCAACGGCACTGAAGGCGCAGTGCGTAAGTTGCTGCAGGCTTCAGATACAGAACAGTACATGCTGGACGTAGTCAGTGTTGACGATCTGCAGACCTTTAAGCCAGATCCTGCTGTCTATGATTACTTTTTACAACGCAGCGCTGCAACAAAAGAACAGACTTGGTTAATATCCAGCAACCCTTTCGATGTGATAGGTGCCCTTAATTTTGGCATGCAAGCAGCTTGGGTAAAACGCAGTGAATCAGCCTTGTTCGACGATTGGGAGCTAAGCCCTACCCTGGTGGTTAATTCACTGGAGCATATTGGTG
>Ga0209395_1007139_pt1 | contig 11833 bp, 13 predicted proteins | sample GOMGulsemesocosm_3_FD_184635 | JGI IMG/M metagenome (GOLD analysis project Ga0209395, IMG submission 184635) | Methane-oxidizing microbial communities from mesocosms in the Gulf of Mexico - GOM9D Gulf of Mexico (SPAdes) (version 2) | ecosystem: Environmental > Aquatic > Marine > Cold seeps... | reverse complement strand
CGCTTTCTTCAGCGTATTTTAAATAATTTTGCGTGACATCAAACTTAGCACCGTTGGCATTACCGTGGTTACTTTCACCCACGGTGGCTGAACGACGATTCCAGAAGTAGGACTCTTTACGCACAATATCCCAATTCCAAATGCCATCGATGGGTTCAGGAGAATAACCCGCAGCACGCGCTTGATCATCCCAAACACGAGAATGGCCCCAAGCGGATTTACGATATAAATAATCCGGTAGCGGGCTAAGGTTTAACATCTCTTTTACGCGCGGATAAAAAGTATCGCGCATCTCTTCATAATCAACGTTATCGGCAAAAATTTCTTCAAAGTATTCGCGCTCTGGTTGAATCATTACCCCAGTAAATACTTTTGAGCCACCGCCGACACACGCACCGCGCCAAACAGAAATATGTTCGTAATCGGTTACGTCTAAAATTCCAGCGAACTTATCAAAACTAAAACTCAAACCCGTTAAGTGAGTAATCTCAGTTCTATGCCAATACGCTCTGCCATCTGGGGCAAAATCACCTGAGTGAATATCACGACTATGATCCATCGGCCAGCGCAAGCCACGCTCTAATACCGTTGTTTCAATGCCCGCTTGAGCTAAACGATAAGCAGAAATAGCACCACCAAAACCAGAACCAATCACTAACGCAGGAGTATAAACAGGAGGCTTAGCAACGGGGTCGAATACTTCAGGGATACAAGAGCGGTATTTTTCTTCGGGAGTATGGGCAGAGGCTTTGCTACTGATAACAGGTAAAGCCGTGGCGGCACTCACGGAACCTGCAGCTTTAAGAAATGATCTACGTTTCATCTTTTTGAACCTTTAATCCTTTAACTTCAACTCGACGGTGAGAACTCTTAAACGAATAAATATTATAATAATTATATGAATATTCAGTGATTCGGCAGATTAAGTTCAGATATAAAAAGCAAATTTTGTAATGTGCTTTCTATAATATCTAGTGAGCTTAAGCTTACTTTCAATAAGGCACTCTATGAGTATTGAGAGAAAGAAATACGGATCACATCAAATCAAGGCGCGCATATAATCAAATATAAAAGGCTAAAGCAAGAAAGTTAGAGTAATTGCTCAGTTTTGCGTATTTTATGAACAGTTGGCCATATTGGCCAACTATAAATCGAGCTTGTATAGCAGTAAAAAATTAATTTAGAACTATGTTACCAAGTTCATCACTCGTCGGTGATTTTTCATCAACTCGCTTACCCGTTACCGCGTAATAAGCCAAACCGCTCATCACCTTTTTGAAAACGCCTTTCATCATAGGGCTCATCAATAGAGTTCCCATCAACCAACCTAGTGGTCCACCTTTCACGATAAAGTCAGATGACATAAACAGTTCGCTCGTACTCGCATCAATCGCAGTCACGCGCATTTCTGCAAACATGCTTTTTAACGGATATGAATACTCAGAGAGTTCCATTTTATAGCCTTGGCCTTGATTAAATTCAATAATCTCTTCAACCAAGCTTGAACCGTCATTAAAGGTACACTTTCGCTTAGCACCTAAACCTGATTTTACATCACCGACAATAGGTGATGAGGTAATCGTAGCAGCGAAGTTTTCTACAGTGCTAAAATCTTCGAGTACTTGCCAGATTTTCTCTGCTGGAACATTTACTTTAATCGTTTTTTCTATGTGGTGAGTCATAATAAATTACCTTATTTAATTAATATTAATGCGTTTTATTGGCTGGCTTAGCTCGCGAGCAAGCCATGAATAATCACCTCAACCGAGGCGGTTAGATTCTTCTTATAATCAGGTTTCATATCTTTGAATGGTTCTAGGGAATAGATCTTATGCAGTGCTTCATTTTGCCTAGATTCAGCGGCCCAATAATTGCCCGATGCAGCAAAGCTCAGAGTAAGAAAGCGGAAGGCTTTCTCATTATCAAACTGCGGATATACCTTGCTGATCTCAACGGCAAGTTGATAGAGCAACTTCATTGATAGGGTCTTAAATTCCAGCAGCTGTTCATAAGAACCGTTAGCCTCAAGAGAGACAAAAAGCAGGGTGGTTAAATCCAAAAATTGTGGATGAGGTATATGGCAAGCAACCCAAGTCTCTGCAAATAGAGAGGCCTCTGGGTTCTGCTCGAGTGTCTGCAGCTTTTGGGTGCAATCAGCCGCCCAATCTTCAAATAGGTTGGCAAAGATATTCAGGAAAATATCTTCTTTAGAGCTGAAATAGCGGTACATATTGGATTTAGTAAACCCAGCCTCTAACGCAATCGCGTTAAAGCTAACCCCTTCATAACCCTTATCGTTGAACAGAGATAAGGCCGCTTGATAGATAGCGTCTTTCCTCTCGTTCTTCTTATCGTCTGTACGTGCGCGTTGCCAATTCATAAATTTCACATAAGTAACTACTGGTCTCTTATTTAAATATTAAGAGACTACTGGTCTCTTGTCAAATGAAATGATTAAACTAAATAGCCAAGTTTAACTAGCGCTCAATAGGAAACCCCAGTTCTAGCCACTCTGGAAAGCCTGAATGGCTCACGCAGGTAATATTACTCAGCCCCAAAATAGACAGGTGGGTTAATGCAGTTTGCGACCTACGTCCAGAGTGGCAGTAAAGGTATACGTGATTGTGATTTTTTAAAGCTTGTAGATGTTGTGACTCAGTCCCTAAAGGGATGTTTAAGCTACGGGGAACATGCCCAACAGAGTATTCTTCAGTAGTGCGATTATCGACGATCAAGATATTGTTGGATTTCTCGTTTGGTTGACATTCTTCGTGCTGCCGCCAGACCTTATATAATGACTGCATCGAGAACGCTTCATGAATATAAGCATCCGGGCGAAAGTTAATACCGCAGTTGGTATTGGCGGGAACGGCTTCATTGATTTTTTTAGGTAGCGCTAGGTTTAGGTTTTGCATAATCTGTAAAAAGTCATCAAGCGATTTGCCTTGGCCAACTCTAGGGCTCCATTGTTTCTCTTCCGCAATGGTTGAGCAGGTTCTACCATTATAATCATGCCCAGGGTAAACGAGGGTTTCATCAGGTAAGCTAAACAACTTCTGGGTAATGCTGTGGTACAAATCCTCAGAACTTCCCTGTTGAAAATCGGTACGACCACAACCCCTAATTAATAAACAGTCACCGCTGAAAACCATGCCCTCGACATAAAAACTCATGCAGCCCGCAGTGTGGCCCGGTGTGCTGATTGCTTTAATACGATGCTCGCCAATAATAAGATCATCACCATCATTCAGCTGAACATCAATAGACTTAATTGCAGCAGACTGAGAGTAGGCAATCTGGGCTCCGGTATTCTGCCTGATCGAACCCGCTGATGTAATGTGGTCGGCATGCACATGGGTTTCAATGCTATAAAGAAGCTCAATCCCCAGTTCTTCAATACATAGTAAGTCACGCTCTAGTTGTTCTTTAACTGCATCAATAATCACACCTTCATGAGTTTTTGGATCTATCAGCAGGTAAGTGTAAGTACAGCTATCGCGATCAAACATTTGTTTTACAGACAAAGAAGATAAGGGGCTAGTAATTGACATGTGAATACCCGAACTCATAAATGCATGGTTAAAGTATAGTCACTGCCTTTAGCATTAATATCAATAAGTGCCTGTATTTAATCCCTTATTTGCCTCCTTATTTGACCTATTATTGCAGCCTTTTGACAAAGACCAGCAGTAAATATATTGTCGTCGCTTTCCATGACAGGGATAGCGTCATGATATTCAACTTTTCTGCTTTTAAATAATGGATGATGATGAAATACCAGACACTACCAAAAGCTCTATACACTTATCCTGGGGTAGAAAAAATATTTTATGATAATCAATCATGTATTTTATTTAAAAAGTTAAGCAACTCTTTATTGAATCAAGAGAAAATAGCAACCTCGCACTGCTTTATGTATGTCTTAAAGGGAGAAGTCGAAGTGCAGGCGAGTGATGGTAGCTCAATCACTACGCGACCTAGTGAAATGTTATTTATGCCAAGAGACACTTACCTAATATCTGATTTTGTTACGATCGATGGCGATATTGAACTGTATTTGATATTTATTGAGCATGATATTATCGATGCCTTTTTAAGTTCTTCTGTTAGAAGGAAGGAGGTTGAAAATAAAGGAGGCGAAAATAAAGAAATCCCAAGCCCTATAACTCCTTCTATTTGTACGTTGAAAACCAATTCCAGTATTAGTCATTATTTCAACGCACTAAGACAGGTATATTCTAATTTGGATAATAATCGAGAACTTTTAAAGTTAAAAATTTTGGAATTACTTCATTTAGTTAATATGGATAGCCGTAATAATATTGCCGAAACCCTTGAGGCATCTGAACAGCACAAACGAAAGCGAAATATGACTTCGCTGATGCTCGACAATTATAAAAAGAACCTTACCGTTTCCGACTTCGCTAATCTTAGTGGCAGAAGCTTATCTACCTTTAACCGAGAGTTTAAAAGAAAGTATGGCAAGCCCCCTAAACAGTGGCTAATAGAACAAAAAATGCTGGAAGCGAACAAACTGTTAGCGAATGGTTTAAATGTAACAAATTGCGCCCTTGAAGTCGGCTATAGCAATGTATCGCACTTTATTAAAGCTTATCGAACGGTTCATGGAAAAACACCAAAGGAAATACATAATAGTTGTTTTGACAGGAATTGAATGCTTTTGACTTTTTCAGAGTAGCTGTGTTTTTGAAAGGATATATCATGATGTTTTTATCATGTATTCAAGGACATAGTATGAGTATCACCGTTATATTGGAAGCCGATGTAAAACCCGAAGGTAAATCAAAGTTACTAGAGCTACTGGCTCAATATTTACCAGAAACCAAAAAGTATGCAGGATTTATCAGTATCTCCATACATAGTGAGCAAGATACTAATCAGGTGGTTTTCTATGAAGAATGGCAATCTATTAATGATTACCATGCTTATTTGGACTGGCGAACTGAAACTGGTGTGATGAATGAGCTAGCGGCTACCTTTAATTCACCGCCCCAAATTCGATATTTTAATACAGAAGAATTTAATGAGATTCCAAATTAATTGATCTGATGCTCGGTATCGTTAACAGAGTAAAATATTAATCAACCGGTGCTGACAGCAAAAAATCAGTCATTAGTTGATTCACTTCTTTAGGACAATCTTGCTGTGTCCAATGGCTACAGTTCGGCAAAAACTTAAGCTCTAAATTTTTAACGTACTTGTCTGTTCCTTGAGTTGTATCTTTACTCGTATATACATCATTCTCGCCCCACAGCATCAAGGTAGGGGCATGAATGATCGGGGTAATATCTCTCTTCAACATTTCCGCCGGTAAATTTCGATAGTAATTAATCATTGCTGTTAAAGCACCAGGAATTGCCGCGTTCTCTTTATAGTTGTTTAAATCCTTTTCTGAAAAGGCTGTGGGATTTAGCGCGTTGCCAAACTGATCGGTAATCCACTTGAAGTCTTTTGCTTTAACATAGCGCTCGGGTAACTTAGGTAATTGAAACATCCAAATGTACCAGCTTCTTAGAACTTGATTGAGATTTAAGTTTTCCATGTAACACTGCGGATGAGGAACGTTCATAACAATTAACTTATCCACACAAGACTCTGCATGCATTGCTGTATACCATGCGACAATCGCACCCCAATCATGTCCCACCAAAACACACTTTTTATATCCCAGTGCGTTTATCACTTCTTTAACATCATTAACTAAAACCTCAATGGTATAGTTTTCTTTTCCAAGCGGCCGATCTGTTTGGCCATAACCACGCATATCAAGCGCAACGACCTTATAGTTTTTTGCAAACTCAGAAATCTGGTGGCGCCAGCTATACCAGTACTCAGGAAACCCATGCAGAAATACCATCAAAGGCCCTTCGCCCTCGGTCACATAGTGAAACTGAATGCCATTGGCGTGTATTTTTTCGTGTGTCCACGACGCCGTAGATATTGTCGACATTGTTAACCTCTTAAAAACTGGATATGCGGCCAGCTTAATGAAAACTTCCAATCCTCGACAAACGAATTATTTTAATCTTAAAGTAAGTAATACTTATCTATAAAGAATACAATGCACGGAACAACACAGTACTGATAGATACTTTGATTAAACGCTACTTTGATTAAACGTTAGGGATAATATTATTAATGTATAGAGACCTCCCTCCCATACACTTATTAATCGCATTTGAAGCGGCGGCAAGACAACACAGTTTCAAGTTAGCCGCGCAGACGTTACACATAACCCCCTCGGCGGTCAGCCAACAAATAAAGCAACTTGAACAACATTTGAATATGACCTTGTTCATACGATTGACCCGCAGCGTAGAACTAAGCGAATACGGTAAAGCGTATTTATCAGTAGCACAGCAAACCCTAACAACGTATCGAAATTGCCACGATAGCTTTATCTATCAAGTATCCAGTCCCACGTTACGCATCAGCATGATTCCCTTTGTAGCCTATGAAATTGTCATACCCGCGCTGCAAGAATTTAAAGCCCTGTATCCCAATATTGAGCTGCGTATAGAAACAAGCATGTCACTGGTAGACTTTGAACGTGAACCCGTCGACGGCGCCATTCGATTTGGTGATGGTAATTGGCCTAACCTTGAAGTGCATACCATTTCATCCTGCCATTGCGCGTTGGTTGCCTCGCCGCAATATCTTGAAAATAACCCGGTTGATAATATTAGAGAGCTCTCAGACCATACCTTAATCTATATGCAAGGAAGTATGAACGACTGGCAGCGCACCACCGAGTTTCTTAATGGCAATACAATTGAAAGCAACCCCAAGTTGGTTGTGGATAGTTATCTTTCAGCGATGAGAGCGGCAGAAGAGGGGCTAGGGATTGCGATAGGGCAGCTGCCCCTGATTTCAACATGGTTAGAGACTGGTAGGTTGGAAGCTCTTAATGAACCGGTATTGATTCCAGAAGAGTACTATTTTGTATTCCCACAAAACTCGTTTAAAAAAGAGCTGTTACTCGATTTTCACCAGTGGTTAGAAAAGAAAGTGAAGTTTAATTAAACCAAACCAAACCAAATCTTAAAAATAGTACCATCATGTGTCTTGATATGGTTTGACGAAAAAACTACTCATCAACTGCCGCCAGTATCTTATCCACAAACCATTGCGCCGCCCGCCCTGTATTAGTACTGCGCCAAGCGCAATATTGTTGAGTGACTGGCGCGTCTTTTTCAATTTTCAGTTCCACCAATTCGCCGCTGTCTAATAGCGGCTGAATTTTGTGCTTAGGTAAAAACCCCACCCCCAGTCCTTGCAACTGCGCCTGAATTTTTTGCTCCATATTAGCCACCCTCAGCATAGGTCTAGCACCTAAACTTCTGTGCGCGCGAATAGGGGATTGTGTTGCAGAATCGCGTATGACAATCGATACATAAGGCTCAATGTTTTGCTCGGTTAAAGGTTGGGGCAGCGCTATTAACGGATGTGCCTTAGCCACCACGAAAAGCCACTGGGAATTAAGAATGCTTTCAAACTGAATACCTTGAATAGCACTGACAGGAGGTGGGCCACCAATGGTGATATCGGCTCGCTGCTCAATAATAGCCTCTAGGGTCCCGCCCATAACCTCTTCACTGATACTAACTTGCACGCCGCTATTAAGCTTTTGAAACTCAGCCAGTATCGGATAGAAGCGCTGAATGTCCCACACTGTATCGATAGCAATATTCAGCTCAGCTTCCCAGCCACTATTAACTTGGTGGGCGCTGTTCACCACTTCTTGGGCGGCGACTAATAACTGTCGGCCTTGATCTAACAAAACTTGTCCCGCAGGGGTTAATACCGAACGTCGGCCTGCGCGTTTGAAAATGGCAAATCCCAAATCCTCTTCTAGCTTCTGCACTGTATAGGTCACGGTAGAAGGCACTCGGAACAAAGCCTGGGCTGCGCTGGCAAAGCTGCCTTTACGGTCTATGGCATCCAATACCGTTAAGGCGTCTAGCGTGAGTTTCATGAGGCTCCGTTCCTTCTTTTTGTGCTTTTTCTAGTTGATCTGGTAACTGTTCAGTAAATTCGAACTAATAGATCAATATTACCCGATTTTTTAATTATATGTACTGCCTATAATAGCTTTAACAGTTTGAAACTCTCGAATAAAGAGTCGAACAAAGAACTAAATAATTAATCGAATTAACAGCCAAATAAGGCCAAGGATATACCAAATGAACATATTATCTCGTGACAGCTTACCTCGTGGTGGATTTGCCGGAATAGAAGAAACCCGTCTAGTGAAAGATGCTCAAATTGGTGGTAAAGCCAATACTTGGGATGGTTTAGGTAACTTTGTTTATTTGGCCGATGCGCGCTATGTACCTTTTGGTGAATCAGGTATGCACCCTCATCTAGAAGTAGACGTAATTACCATTATGCTAGAAGGGCGACTTACTCACGAAGGTTCTATGGAGCACGGACAATCCATGGTAGCCAACCAAGCTCAAGTGCAGCGAGCAGGGGGAGAAGGCTTTGATCATAATGAAATTAATCCAGATGAAAGCCGTACTCGTTTATTACAAGTATGGGCATTGCCAGAAACTGCAGGCAGCTCTGCGGGTTATAAAATCTACGATACTAATGATGGTCAGCTACACCGCATTTATGGCGGCAACCCAGAGCAAAGCAAAAGCTTTGATAGCCATACCGTAATCGATACCGGCTTGGTTTATAAAGATTTTGAAGTAAAGCGCACAGGGGAAACACTGGTCTACGTGGTTAATGGTGAAGCCATAATAAATGGAAAATTGGTTAAAGATGGCGACTTAATACGTGCCGATGTTATAGACCTTAAAGTGATCAGCGAAGATGCTCACTTAACACTAATTAGCCTTAATAATTAACCAAGCGAATATACAGCCATGAAAATAAGGAATTTCTACAAAACAGCCAAAGCCCTTAAGGTTCAATCATCGATTTTATAACCAAGGATGAACCATGAGTAACATACCTGAAGGGTTTGTACCCATATTTAGAAGCAGCCCTTTTTTAGACTTACTTGGCCCAATATATAATCAGAAAACAGAATCTGAATTGCGTATTGGGCTAAGAGCCGAGAAGAAACACTGCAACGCTAGAGACCAGGTTCACGGCGGCGTTTTCAGCAGCCTTGCAGACATTGCACTGGGCTACAACGCCGCATTTCAAGGCAAAGAACCTGTGCCTATGGTGACAGCCAGCCTTAATATAGATTATGCTGGTGCCGCAAAACTAGGAGACTGGATAGAAATATCAGTCGATGTGCAAAAGGTCGGCAGAAACATGGCTTTTGCCAACAGTTACTTTTACGTCGATTCAAAACGCATTGCCCGAGCCAGCGCCGTTTTTAATGTGATTAATACATAATAAAAGGAAGTCTTCACTGCATGGAAAAGTTATTTAATTGGGTGCAAAAGTACTCAACAGGAAAAATCATAAGCGGTTTGTTTGTATTAACAATGATCGTTTATGTATCAATGCTTACCTATTCAATTCCGGCAGTCTCTGCATTTGCCCCTGAATTTCCACTATTTGACTTGTCTCCTACAGGTTATTCATTCGCATACGCCAATGAGCTATTAAGCGCATTAGGGGTAGAAGGTCGTCAGCTATATCTAACGACACAGCTGCCATTAGATTTCATCTACCCTGGCTTGTTTGCCATCACCTATGCGTTATTACTGATTTGGCTATTTAGAAAAACATTCAAAGCAAACTCTAAAATATACTATGTTGCACTGGTGCCTTTTTTAGCCGGTATTTTCGATTACATAGAAAATATATTCATTATAAAAATGATTAACTCTTATCCTAATCTGCAAGAATCGACCGTAGCGTTTGCTAATGCATTCACCGTGCTAAAAAGCGGATTTACTATGCTGTTCTTTGTCTTGTTGCTAGTAGGGTTTGTATTGTTATTGAAGAAAAAATTAACGACATCACGTACGTGATGTCGTTATCGTGTTTTGAACTAAAGCCCTGCAATCAGCTCTTCAGTACAATCTACATTCAATGAGTAGCACGATGAACCGATTCGATCGAGTCACCTCACTTTTATTATTACTACAAACACGATCAGTTGTGACTGCAGGATTTTTATCAGACCATTTTAATGTCTCCGAACGCACCATTTATCGAGACATAAGAACCTTAGAAAATGCAGGTGTCCCGATAGGGGCAGAAGCAGGTGTCGGCTATTTTCTTGAGCGCAGTTACCGTTTGCCGCCCGTCTGCTTCACGCTTGATGAAGCCGCGTCGATATTGCTTGGAGAAAAACTCCTGGTAACAAGCCTTGATGCCAACTCCTTACAAGACTTTAAGCAAGCGCTAAACAAGATAAGAGCGGTGATCGACAGCTCCGACAAAGACTACCTCAGCTCGTTTGATGCCGACATTGAAGTGCTGCCAACCGGAAGCCATTTTCCAATTGATGATACAAACCCACTTGGTCAAAACAGTACTCAAACTAGTGCTAAAAACAGTACTTTAGGAGGCGCATCACACAGCGGTGATCGTTGGTTGCGCGAATGTCGAAGTGCGCTATTACATAGGCAAGTCATTGAAATCGATTATACCGCCCTAAGCAGTAATCAGCAGAGTCTACGCTGCATCGAGCCGATAGGGCTGTTCTACTACAGCTGGCATTGGCACCTTATTGCATGGTGTCGTTTGCGCAAAGCCTATCGGGATTTCCGGCTAGATCGTATACAGTCTTTTGCACCGAAAACTGAGCAGTTTGCTAAGCACAGTAGACTAACCCTACAGCAGTATCTTAACGAACAACCCGAGCGGGAAGAATTGCAGGAAGTAGAATTATTGTTCGGTCCAGAGGCGGCACGCTTTGTAGGCGAGCAACGCTACATGTTTGGCTTTGTCGATGAGGAGCGGCAAGAAGAGGGAATAAAAATGCGCTTCTTAACCCCAGTCCCAGAATATATGGCTCGTTGGCTACTGCAATATACCGATGATATCGAAGTAATTCGTGGCGATGAAATTAAAAAGGCGTTAAAGCGGTTCTCGGCTCAGCTTTCCGCACATTGGGGTAGTTAGTTTTACGCTAATTAAAAACCCTCCTGACATAGGGTTGTCAGTAGCCAGTGTCACTATTGCTTCGAATCAATTGGAGACACCCTATGCAACGAATACCAGTCAATCCGTGGTCGTGGTCACTTAATGTCGGCTACAACCAAGGCGAAATAATTGAAGGCACAAAGCGACAACTCAACTGCGCGGGTCAGACCTCTGTCGATACCGAAGGCAATCCACAGCACTTCGACGACATGCGAAGCCAAATCACACTTGCGCTTGAAAATCTTGAAGCCGTCCTTAGCGCAGCCGACATGGGGCTAGGTAATATCACCAAGCTCGGCATCTATACCACCGATGTGGACGAAGCGATGAAGCACTTCGATATATTCGGTGCTAAATTTGGGCCGATTAACGGGGCACCTCCAATGACCTTGTTGGGTGTTAGTAGGCTCGCCATTCCTGGTCTCATGTTTGAAATTGAGGCTACTGCTGCCGATTGATCTTGGGCAAGTTAAGAGTTGTTGGGTTATCCCTACAACTCCTCAGATATTTCTGTTCTTAATGCACTGATTCTTATGCCAAATAGTTGAAGTTCGTATCCGTTCTCACACCGACTAAATCTTTCGTGAACGATTCGCGCCATTGCTATATTAAGCCTATTCTTAGTGAAGAGGTGCCAAAGCCCTTTCATATTTGACATCATGAGAGTCTTTCTTTGTTAAAATTCAGCATTAAACAGTGCAGTGTCTTGTTGCTTGGTTATCTATTTACGACCTTGTGCTTGGCTACATCC
>Ga0209395_1007138_pt1 | contig 11834 bp, 14 predicted proteins | sample GOMGulsemesocosm_3_FD_184635 | JGI IMG/M metagenome (GOLD analysis project Ga0209395, IMG submission 184635) | Methane-oxidizing microbial communities from mesocosms in the Gulf of Mexico - GOM9D Gulf of Mexico (SPAdes) (version 2) | ecosystem: Environmental > Aquatic > Marine > Cold seeps... | reverse complement strand
AATTTAGAGATAAAAACAAACGAAATACACGATCCTGTATTGTACAAATATTACTTAAATGGAACTTGGGATGTTTATTAACTACCTTAAAGACTAGAAACTATGACAGAACAAGCCAATGTACATACCGAAAATAAAGAAGTTAAAGCCGCTATCTATAATTTCCAACAATGGATTTCAATTACTGACCCAACAGCGTTAAAAAAATCATTTAATAACATACTAGCCCATTCTGGTTACAAAGTATTAAACTTTACCGAGCATTTATTTCCAAACGGCGGATACACTTGTATTTGGCTCCTTGCAGAAAGTCATTTAGCCATACACACTTTTATTTCTGAAAACAAAACATATATAGAATTGTCAAGTTGTAATAAAGAAATGAATATACTTTTTAAAGATGAATTTATTAAAAAATTCGAAAAGCTAGTTTGTTAACTACCTAAACAACTTTCAAAGATGAGAGAAGCAGTAAAAAAAGCGACCAGTATAATAGTTGTAATATGGGTAATATATGCCATAGACACATTATTAGGCCTGAATTTAGGTAACTATGGTATTGTACCAAGAACCACAAGAGGATTGCTTGGTATCTTAACCGCTCCTTTTTTACATGTAAATTTCTTTCACATCCTATCCAACAGTATCCCTATCTTTGTGTTGTCCACTGCAACGTTATATTTTTACAAGAAAGAAGCTCCTAGCGTATTCTTAAAATCAATCATCATTGGAGGAGCCCTTGTTTGGGTGTTTGCACGTTCTGCCAATCACATTGGAATAAGTGGCTTAATTTATAGTCTTGCATTATTTTTAATAGTCACAGGGTTTATAAAAAAAGATTTTAAAAGCATTCTAGTAAGTGCAGGTATCATCTTTATGTACGGAGGGTTAATTTGGGGAGTACTTCCCGGAAGGGTATCCGTTTCCTGGGAAGGACATTTATTTGGAGCAATAGCCGGTGGTTTTATTGCCTACACAACTTTCAAAACCAATAAAAAATAAGACTATGATGTTTCGATTAATGAAAGGCAAGTACACTTGGATCTTATTCGTTTTTTATATTGTACTGATATTTAGCTTAGTTCAAGTAGAAAAAGGCCATACCAATGCCAACATCAAGACAATGATTGATGGTTTTTGGTATTCGGTAGTTACCTTAACCACTGTAGGTTATGGTGATTTTTATCCCGTAACTAGTATTGGAAAATCAATAGGGCTGATCATAATTATCAGTAGCTTAGGAGTGCTTGGAATACTAATTGGAAACATTACAAACATAATTCAGATACAGATGGATAAGAAAAAGAAAGGTTTATTTGGAACAGATTTTAACAATCATTTTGTAATTATAGGATGGGATAACTTTGCAAGAAATGTTACCGATCAAATTATCAATGCCAAATCAAAAGTTGCTATCGTAACAAATAGCACCGCGGATTTAGAATTGATAAAAGAGACCTATTCTAAAGACCAAGTTTTTGTATTATTTGCGGATTACAAAAACATAAACTCTTTAACAAAAGTAAATATTTCAGCAGCGAACTCCGTTTTTGTGAATTTTAAAGAAGATTCCGAATCTTTAATTTACATTATAAACCTTAAAAAACAATTTGAGGTAAATATAGTAGTTGCCTTACAAACATCTGAATTAAAGGAAACCTTCAAATCTGTAGGAGTTGACCACAGTATTTCTAAAAATGATATCACCTCCAAAATGGTAGCGAGTTATATTTTTGAACCAGATGTAGCGCTGTTCACAGAAGATTTGATGGAAACATCCGTAAAAGATAATGATTTTGACATCAACCAATTTAAAGTAACCGAGTGCAATCCATTCCTAAATAAGAATTACATAGATGCTTTTATAGGTTTAAAAAAGGATTATGATACTGTACTCATCGGCTTGGTAAAAATAGATGGAAGCAATAGAACACTACTCAAAAACCCTAGTGAAGACACCAAAATAGCAATTAATGATTATCTGTTAACAATATCTAACAGCATAGCACTCCATAAACTAACCAAAGTGTTTGGTGTAAATGAAGGTGTCATAAATTAGAATTACTGGATTTTACAATACCTTTTTATACTTTTAAAAAACTAAATAAAAGTGACCACTTGAAAAAAAGTGTGTCTTAAAAGTATACTTACAAGAGTAATTGAAAAGTTTAGGGGAAAGTTTCAATATAAAAGGTCGCTATTTAGCGACCTTTTTTTTACTCTTATATTATAAAGGAATTCTGTATAACAAAACACAGCTCCCCCTTTTTAAAAATCTTTCTTCTTTAATTTAAAGTTCATTCGTAATACGGGGAAAATCACCCATAAACATAAAACAGCCATGGACAATACAAGTCCCCAGTTTGTTCCAAAGAATTTTCTGAAAACTGCACCTGTATAACCAAGTAAAGCAGAGATATCTAATTTAAGTAAAATTAATATTCTAGATAAATCTATTGGATTACACATAGTGGCTATTAACGAAAACTTATCCAACGGATAATCATTAAATGTAAACAGTGAAATAATGAAAATACCATCATATATTACTGCTAAAAATAGCCACATTAAAATGGCATATCCAAAACCTTTAATTTTATTTTCGTTGGACAAAGCTATATTAAAGGACAATGCCACAAATATAAAATTCAAGAATGCTCCTACAACTAATAATAATCCAAAATCGAATATAGCAGAAGACATAAATAATCCATACGCTAAAAAGGGTATTCCCAATCCTAAGACTAAGCTTAGTGTTAAAGAAATGGCTATCCCCAAATACTGTCCCATAAAAATTTTATTTCGTTTAATGGGTTGTGCTAATAACAGCTCTGTAAACTCCTTAGAATTATAATAATACATCACCCCAAAAATAGTTCCAATTAAAGGCGTTAACACTATAATAATATTCATTAGAGTGATCACGGCTTTTGACACATCGTTATTTAAAAACAACAAAACAAAACCTAAAAGCAAGTAGAAAAGGAAATAGACATAACTCCATCTAGATCGCATTAAATCGTAAAAACTATATTTTAATATTTTAAGCATTTTGTTTAGAGATTAAGTTAGCAATAGCATGTTCTAAGTCATTATCATTTGTATGCTCCTTTAAAGCTGCAACGGTACCTTTAAAATAAATAACTCCATCAAGTAAAAACACAATTTCATCAGAAACTTCTTCCACCAAACTCATAATATGAGTAGTGATTAAAATGGTTTTCCCTTTGGCTTTTTCTTTTTGAAGTAGTCCCTTTAAATGAATCAAAGCGATTGGGTCCAACCCTGTTGTTGGTTCGTCTAAAATAATAAGAGGGCTGTCAAACATAAACGTTAGCACTATATTCACTTTTTGTTTGGTTCCTCCAGAAAGATTTCCTAATTTTTTATTTAAAAAAGGTTCAAGTCCAAATAAAGAAATTAACGCTTTTTCGTTTGCGTTTTTTGGACGTAAATTTTTGACCATTTTAAACAATTCACTCACCGATAAATTAGCAGGAAAATTGGCTATCTGAGGTAGGTAATTTATCTGGTTTCGGTATTCCCATTCCCCAAGAACACTTAAATTGTTAAAAACTATGTCTCCTTTATTTGGGACAACCATTCCAAGTATAGATTTTATCAAGGTAGTTTTCCCCGATCCATTAGGCCCTAGAATGGCAAAAATACCACCTTCAGAAATGTCTAAATTTAAACCATCCAAAACGGTTAGTTTACCAAATTTTTTATGCAGGTTAGTTATATGAATCATCAATTTTATGCATTAAGGGTTTTGTGTCCATTAAATTATCAGGGGTAAAAACCGGTGATACTTTTTCGGAAAAATTTATTATATCAACAAATAAGCTACGTAATAACACCAAGGCTTCTGGCGTTTTATTTACAATATATGAAAACAGTTTTACGGGTCTAAAAGGCACATCGCCAAAACCATCTTTATCTAAATCATAACCCGTATACTCACTCCAATAATTGTAATCAAATTTGTTATCATGTATTTTACTATTATAGGCAAGGTCTAAGGCGTTTTGGAGAAAATTATTGTTTTCAAAATTTACAGTATAGCAAGCTCCTCTCACTTTTACAGCCCATCCATTACCTAAAAACGTATTATTTTTAAAATTAATACGTGCAGACCCCTCAGCATTAATCCCTATTGTATTTTCTTCAAATAAGTTTGAATAAATTTCTGCATCGTTAATTTCTTTCAGTAATAAACCATAAGAGGCAGCCCCCCAGTTTAGTCTAAACTTATTATGATGCATGGTTACAAACTTAGAAAACATAACCGCTACTCCTGCTCCATTGTTTTTAAATTCGTTATGATGATATACATTGTTATTCGAAAACATAAAATGGAGTCCATAACGTATGTTTTCAAAACTACTATTATAACGTACCTCCGTATTTTTTACAAACTCCAAATATATTCCATCACGTAATTTAAACAATTGGTTATTAGCAATGGTTAAATCCTCTGCCTTCCATGCATGAACACCATTGCCTGCGCTTGCTTCCACTATAGAGTTTCCTGATACGCTATTATTTCTAATTAAACCTCTCTTAGATCTTTCAATCATGATACCAAAAAACACATTTTCAAGCACACAGTTTTCAATTACAAAGTCATTTGTTCTAACTATTTTTATGGCAGATCGATCTACTGTATAACTTACTTTAACATTGACCAACGTTAAGCCATTTAAGACAAAATTATTAGCTTTAAACACTGTAATCCCACTATTCCCCTCAGCATCTAAAACTGCTCCTTCTTCTGCAATTATAACAATACCCTTAGTCACATTAAGCTTATGCTCTTTGTAAATACCTTTTTTTATAGCAAGTGTATCCCCTGCTTGGGCAAGTTCTATACCTTCTTTTATTGTTTTAACAGCACATGTTTTACATACTGTAATTTGAGTTGCATTCACACAAATCCCTATCAACAATAAAATAATTGTAATTTTAATTTTCATTAAACATTAATTTTTATTTTAAAAAAGTAGTCCTCTTAACTAACATGCTATTTCTTATCTGCCAATTTATCAACTAACGCATCCCATGAGAACAACTCTCCTGTATGTTTTAATTGTAACTCTTTAGCCTTTTCCTTAGAGGATATCGCAGTTAAGTTTGCCCCCATCGGACTTTTTATCCCTGGACTAATTAAAAATGTAGCTTCATGCGTATAAATCATAGTTCCTGGATTGTTATAATCGGCTACTAAAAATAATGCGATGGCGTTAACGTCGGTTTCTGACACGGCATGCACTAGGCATTCTACTGCATCAAACTTAAATTGTTTTCCTTTTTTAGTTACATATTGTGCTGAGTGTGTTTTTTGTACAATATTCATTTTACAATAGCTACACACATCATTCCCATATTCTATAGCTTGAGGTTCAACTTTACAAGAAACAATAACAAAACTAAGTAGTGCAATTAATCCGTATTTTATTTTTGAATTTTTCATTTGGTTTAGAGTATTTATAAAACAAATATAATTAAAAACGGGTACACCCTAGAATGTACCCGATTATAAATTACACTTTTAAACAAAAGTTAGTCTTTATGCCTTTATTTCCTTTTTACCGAGATAAGCAGCTACTACGGTTAACCCCATTCCTAAGAACATTAAATACGCTCCTAATCTAGGATAGGAATGTGCTTTAAAATTTAAGATAAGCTTAGTCCCAAAAAGTGGTGGTTGGAACCCCATTGGAGTGCCATCTGGATTTTTGAAATTCATAATGGCCTTTGGATCTAGATTATGACCGTAGTCGTACTCCCATAAGTAGAAATCAAACATTCCTGCAATCCCCATCAAACTCATTAATACAAACCAACCAATAAACCATTTATAATTCCCAAAGAAACCAATTATTACCCCTAAAACAACCATTGCAATAATAGCCACAGGGAATATTTTAAATTCTGGAATCGTATCTGGAATGTATTGCATCCCCACATAATGGTTCATAAGATTGATATTTTTAATATCAAACTCATTCGTATCCACAAATTTATTAATATGAATATCCATTCCAAGAGGAATAGGGTATTGAGGAGCTTCTAAAGTGATATTCCACAATGGAAACACAAATAAGCCTAGTAGTAGTAATGATCCAATGATCATTAAAATTTTAGATTTTTTCATTATTGCTTTCTTTAATTTTTGGTGTTTTTATAGTATTTATTTAATAAAACAACTAAATACGGCGGCAATTTTGAAGGCGCTAATCCGTGTAATACTTGTTTAAAAAAACGGGCTAAAACATAGTGCCTAGCCCGTTTTAATGTATTCTCTTATAAATTATTCAGCATCCAATTCTTCGTCATCCAATGTATAAGTTAAAGGGGTTTTCGCTCCTTTAGCAGATACACGAACATATCCTTGCATTTCTTGGTGCAAAGCAGAACAGAAATCAGTACAATAGAATGGCCATACACCTACTTGTTTAGGTTCCCAAATAAACGTCTCCGTTTGACCAGGCATAATTAACAATTCTGATGTATTAGCTCCAATCATAGAAATACCATGTGGTACATCGTAATCTTGCTCTAAGTTAGTTACGTGGAAATATACTTTATCTCCTACTCTAATTCCTTCAATATTATCAGGTGCAAAGTGAGAACGGATCATAGTCATATAAATATGAACTTCGTTTCCATTACGTTCAACTCTTGCATCTTCTTCTGCTTTAACCGCGTATTTATGGTTATTATCTTCTAATCTAAAGAATTTTTTAGAATTCTTTTTCACAATATCAGCAGGGATACCAGCAGCATAGTGAGGCTCTCCAATAGTTGGGAAGTCTAACAACAACTCCATTTTTTCACCAGTAATATCATACAACTGAGCAGACTGAGTAACCTCTGGCCCTGTTGGTAAATAACGGTCTTTAGTAATTTTGTTCAATGCTAGCACATATTTACCAAAAGGTTTAGCTGAGTTTCCTCCAGGAATCATTAAGTGACCTACAGAGTAATAGGTAGGTTTTCTGTCAATTACTTCCCAAGTTCCTAATTTCCATTTTACAACCTCCGAAGAGATAAAGAACGTAGTATATGCGTTTCCTTTACCATCAAACTCCGTATGTAGTGGTCCTAATCCTGGTTGCTTTACTGCTCCAGCTAAAATATCTTCATATTTCAAGATTGGAATTCCATACGCTTCACCATCAAATTTTTCAGCTTCAATAGCTGCTAACATTTTAGTAAATGAGTGTATAGTTAACTCAGCCGCTAATTTACCATTTCCAACAATGTACTCTCCCGAAGGATCTACATCACAACCATGAGGAGATTTAGGAGTAGGCAAGAAATACACTAAACCAGGACATTCTGCAGGGTCTAATACTTTTACTTCTTTACCCCAACTAGTAGTTGCAGTATGTGTATGTTCATCATATTTATTATGAGCATAACGAGCAGGCATGGTTTTAAATTTACCAGCTTTAATATATTCTTCTGCTTTTTTCCAGTTAATAGCCGCTATATAATCCTTATCATTTTGAGACGCATTCACCTCTAATAATGTATGTGCTTCTTCTGTATTATAAGTAGTAAAGAAGAACCAACCATGAGATTTTCCACGACCAGGGTGTGATAAATCATAGTTAAACCCAGGCATCATGATTTGGAAAGCCAAATCCATGTCTCCTGATTCTTTTTCTAACGATATAAAAGATAACGCACCTTTAAAGTTACTTTTATATTCTTTAATTGGCATATCTCTTTGCGGAACAGGAACAGAAAAACGAGTTCCAGCTACAATATATTCAGAGTTTTCAGTAACAAAAGAAGAACTGTGGTTTCCTGCAGAGTTAGGTAACTCAATAATCTCTGTTGTTTCGAAAGTTGTTAAATCAATTTTTGCAATACGAGGTGTATTGTTTTCGTTGATATATACAAATTTACCATCTACTTCACCAGCAGTTTGAGAAATATCTGGATGATGTGAATCTCCCCAAGGAATAAATCCATGAGAGGTCATTAACATTGCTTTTGTTTCCTCGTTAAATCCGTATGCCTTTTCTGCATCTACGGAAAACACTGGAATTACTTTAAATAAACGACCAGATGGCAATCCATAAACTGCTAACTGTCCACTAAATCCACCGGAGATAAACGCATAAAATTCGTCATGCTCACCTGGTGCAACATACACTTTTTCAGCAGCGCTTGAACCTAAGGCTCCTTTACTACTATTGTTTGATCCTCCATTTCCACAACTGTACAATACAGACGTAAGTACAACAACAGAAAGAATCGATTTGATTATTGATTTCATAATGAATGATTGATTAAAAAATTAATGGTTTGTATTATTTTTTTGTTTCCAAAGTTCTAAAATACTCAAGTATTTTTCTTGCTTCGTCTTCTGTTAAACTCTGATTGGCCATAGGCGCACTGTATTCCATCAATAATTGACGTGCTTGTGCATTTTCCTTCACCATTTGATCAGGGTTCAAAATCATATTCATAATCCATTCTGGAGTTCTACGAGTAGTTACTCCCGTAACATCCGGCCCAATAAAACGTTTTCCGACACGGTGACATGCTTTACATTTTGCTTTAAAGATAGCTTTACCTTCAATTGCAACAGCCTCATCAATATCGGTAAGAGTTATAGATTTTACTGGTCCCACACCTTTATCTTTCATTGGATCTATTACTTCTGGCTTTTTAGTTTCAGCAGATGCATTAGATGTTTCTTTCTTTGCTTTGTCATCACCACAGCTCACCATAAAAATGATAGCTAAGGCTAAAATACTTGCGAATTTAAATTTCATTGTACTTGATTGATTATTTATAAATATGAGTGTTTAACTCTAAAAAATTGATTATTCCGCAGGAACTAATACATTGTCTATAACGTGAATCCAACCATTACTAACTTTTACAGTTTTTAAGATTTTAGTTCCACCTACGTATATTCCGTCTTCTTTATTTTCTACAACTAGGTATTTTCCTGAAGCCATGTATAATTTACGTTCTTTTTTAGCTTCTTTTTTTAATTGTTTAATTGGGTAATTTGCAGGAGCTACATGGTTCACCAATATGAATGCCAACTTAGATTTATTTTCTGGCTTTAATAATGTAGTTACTGTACCTTCTGGTAACTTATCAAACGCTGCATTTACGGGAGCAAAAACTGTTAATGGCCCTGCATTTACTAAAGCGTCTTGTACACCTGCAGCTTCAACTGCCGCAACAAGCGTAGAAAAATCTGGTAATGATTTTGCAACTACCAATACATTTGGTTCAGACTCAGCATCTTCTACAGAAGCTTGACCTCCAGTTTGTGAAACTTTATCTGTAGATTTTACAGGAGAAGTTTCTACTTTTTTTTCACCACTACATGATGCAAATACTAGGGATATCGCAGCAAATAATGATACTAGGAAATTGATTTTTTTCATGGTTCTATCGGTTATAATTAATTTAAGTAAGCAAATATATATATTAGATATGTATTATTAACAGATTCGAGTAAAAAATAAAGATAAATTAGTCTTTTTATCTGCTACCTTTGTTACAAAAGGCTAGTTTGCTAACTAATAATCCTTAAATTCGCAGTCTAAAAACAGAACACCGCTTTTCAAAGCTAATAATTTTTATATGAAAGACCTAATAAATAAAAGTATAAACAACTCAAAATCATACAGTCAATACAGAAAATTAGTTTCTAATTTACTTTTAGAAGATAAATCTACTGGACCTACTCAATCCGAAGCATTAACTCAGTTCAGTATTTTAAACAACAAAAGAATGGAACGGTTGGATAAGACACTGAAGACACCAGAGTTTATCAGTGAAAAATTAGACACTTTAAAGAGTAAACGCACCTTTTTATTATTAGCCGAAGGTTGGTGTGGAGATGCTGCTCAACTAACTCCAATTATAAATCATGTTACAGAAAAATCTGAAAATTTAGACTTGAAAATTGTCCTACGTGATGAAAATGAAGCCTTAATGAACGAATTTTTAACTAATGGAGGTAAGGCAATTCCAAAATTAATTATTCTTGACGAAGAAAACAATGTACTTAACACCTGGGGACCAAGACCTTTCGATGCAGCAAAATTAGTAAGCGATTACAAAAAAGAACATGGCGTTATTGATGCTGAAATTAAGAAAAACCTTCAAATGTGGTACAACAAAGACAAGGGGGTAAGCACTATGTCTGAGTTGATGGAATTAGTGTCTGAATAGTGACTGGTGACAAAATAAAAAAACCTCTATGAAATGATATTTCGTAGAGGTTTTTTTATTTATAATTTTTAATTATTGATGCTGCTCACCTAGTAAATCATCTACAAAAGCTATTGGATCAATAGCATCTACCACATTAAAATCTCCAATTTTTGTTCTTCTAAGTGCCGATAAATGTGCCCCTGAATCCAAGGCCTTTCCAAAATCATAAGCTAAAGACCTGATATAAGTTCCTTTACTACAAACAACTCTAAAGTTTATATTTGGAAGGTCAATTTTTGTAATTTCAAATTCATCAATCCGAACCTTTCGTGTAGGAATTTCAACTGTCTCCCCTTTTCTAGCAATTTCATAAAGTCTTTTCCCATCCTTTTTTAAGGCAGAAAATATTGGTGGCTTTTGGTCTATATCGCCCATAAATTGCTTAGTAACCTCAAATATTTGTGATTCTGTAAGATGTTTATATTCGAAATGTTCGTTTATCTCACTCTCCAAATCATAACTAGCTGTAGTTCCTCCTACTGTAATGGTACCAGTATATTCTTTTACCTGCCCTTGATAGGTTTCTATCTGCTTGGTAAATTTACCTGTACATAAAATTAATAATCCAGTAGCCAATGGATCTAAAGTTCCTGCATGGCCTACTTTTATTTTCTTAAGATCAAATTTTTTACGAATGCTCCAACGTATTTTATTTACTATTTGAAACGAGGTCCAGTTTAAGGGCTTATCAATCAACAGCACTTGACCTTCTTTAAATTCATCTACAGTCTTCATTATATCAATGTTAAAGGGTATATAAAAAAGTGAATCAGTAAAAGTGATACACCGAAAATAATTCTATAATAACCGAAAATTTTAAATCCTTTGTTACTTAAGTAATCAATAAATGATTTAATAGCTACAATAGACACCGCAAATGCGATTATATTTCCTAAAATTAAATAGTTTATTTCCATTCCACTCAATGTAAATCCAGCATTGTAATAATCAAATAATTTCTTAGATGTTGCTCCGAACATAGTAGGAACAGCAAGAAAAAAGGAAAACTCAGCAGCCGTTTTTCTATTCAACTTTTGGGACATTCCTCCAACAATACTAGCACCACTTCTAGAAACTCCCGGAACCATTGCTAAACATTGAAAGAAACCAATTTTAAAGGCCGTTAAGTAGCTAATTGTAGTATGTTCTGAGAGGTTTTCCTTATTAACAACTTCATTTGCTTTGAACCAATCATCCACTTTTAATAAGATAAAACCTCCAACTATCAATGATAAAGCTACTACAAGAGGACTTTCTAGCAATTCGTCAATCACATCATTTAGTAACAAGCCCAACACAACGGCAGGAATAAAAGCTACTAATAATTTTAAATAGAAATCCACACTCTGAAAAAACCGTTTCCAATACAGCACTACTACCGCCAAAATGGCTCCTAGCTGAATTACAATGGTAAAAAGTTTGGTAAAATCGTCATTAGCGATTTGCATAAAAGACGATGCGATAATCATATGCCCTGTAGATGACACTGGTAAATACTCAGTAATCCCTTCAATAATGGCTAAGATAATAGCCTGTATGTAATTCATCTACTACTTTTTTGGGTTTGCTAAAAT
>Ga0209395_1007134_pt1 | contig 11836 bp, 11 predicted proteins | sample GOMGulsemesocosm_3_FD_184635 | JGI IMG/M metagenome (GOLD analysis project Ga0209395, IMG submission 184635) | Methane-oxidizing microbial communities from mesocosms in the Gulf of Mexico - GOM9D Gulf of Mexico (SPAdes) (version 2) | ecosystem: Environmental > Aquatic > Marine > Cold seeps... | reverse complement strand
TGATGTTCTACTTCATAAAGTACTTCAGGATCAGAACCATCTTCCAATAATGAATCTACGATGTCTTCACTTATTTCACGCCAGTTTTCCATTTATTTCACTCTTATATATTCAATTTATTTACGGCTATACCCGTAACCATTCATAATGCGGGATTTCAGCAAGTCAAATCCGAGTTAGATTCTAGGCGTGAAAGTGAAGAAGTGGTTATTCCCCTTTAAGCTTTCACAACAACGAAGATGACTTGGATTTGGCTTGCCCTCTGGGAGTTTGAGGGGAAAACCAGCTCTGTGTTATCACTTTAGCTAAGGGAATAACCATTGGCTGCAAGTGATGCCTTGATCTAATTTCCCACTCAAACTCTGAAACCCATATTATGAAAGGCTACGGGTATAATATTTACAATGCATCTAGCTGTTTGATCTTACTATCCATGATAGCATGAACTTGATTCGCTTGCGTGCGTACACTTGATTCTTTATTTAAAATAATAGGCTCAAGGAACTCAATATATATCGTGCCGTTATTCCAGCGGTTCAAATTAATTTTTTTATGTGTGGTACTCATACATACAGGCACTACTGGTACTTCAGCTTGTAACGCAGTGTGAAAAGCCCCTGTTTTCAAAGGCAATAAACCTCTGCCATAACTTCGAGTGCCTTCAGCAAACATCCAAACAGATAAGTTTTTTTGTTTTATTTTATTTGCTGCTTTACTTATTGTACCGGCTGCTTTTGTTCTATTTTTACGATCTATTAAAATATTGCCTGATAACCAATATAATTGGCCAAAAAATGGGATCCACTTTAAGCTTTTTTTGCCAATACTAACTGTTCTTTGTGGTACAGCACCTGTTATCGTGAAAATATCATAACTATTTTGATGATTGGCAACATAAACAACTGAATTCTCTTTTGTATTATCAGGTGCATTAATAATTTCGATTTTAACACCTAATAATTTAGCAACCTGACTATACCAAGTCGCACAACGATGAACATGGTTTGGATGAAATGGCACAATAATGCACATTAACAATCCCAATAACCCACTTATTAATATAAATAAAGCGATTAATAATAAACGAATAGCAGCTAACAAATGAAAACCCTCGGCAAAAATACAAATAAAATATTCGCGGGCAGTATACCCTATTCAATAAAAAAAGCATGTTTTAGCTTACAAGTGTACGCTTTAGATCAAGGGTTTTATCTAATTTAAGACAAATAAAAACCCCTTACGGGGTTTTATAATTTACTTTTATATTTAGTAACAGCTATTTATCTTCTGTCACTTCAGGTTCATTGTTTTGCCCTTGTAGTTGCTCTATTTCAACAGAGTCAACACGCTGTAAACCGCGAGGTAACTTGTTACCCCTGCGACCACGATCACCATAATAATGCTCTAAGTCGCTAGGTTTAAGTGTCAGCTTACGTTTACCTGCAAGTAAAGTAACATGACTATTTGGTGGTACCACAGCAAGTACTTTTACAAACTCTTCTCGGGTTTTTACTCGTGCCGTTGGTATTGAAATAATTTTATTACCCTTACCTTTACCAAGCTTAGGTAAATCTCGTAACGGGAATAACAACATGCGGCCTTCATTAGAAATGGCCAAGCACATGTCTGTTGCAATATCATTTACTTTGTTTGGCGTCATCAATAAAGCGGCTTCAGGGACACTAACAAGGGCCTTGCCGCTTTTATTTTTACTCACTAAATCACTAAAAGAAGTTACAAAACCATAACCGCCATCAGAAGCCATTAAGAACATGCTTTCATTTTCAGCCATTAATACATGCTCAAAATTAACACCCGCGACTAAATTAAAGCGACCGGTTAAAGGCTCTCCTTGGCTACGTGCTGAAGGTAAACCATGTGCATCTAAGGTATATGCGCGTCCTGATGAGTCTAAGAATATGGCAGGTTGATTACTGCGTCCTTTAGCCGAAGCCCTATATTCATCACCAGAGCGATAGTTTAACCCTTGTGCATCAATATCATGGCCCTTAGCACAACGTGCCCAGCCTTTATCTGAAAGTACAACTGTCACTGATTCTGAAGGAATTAAATCTTTTTCGCTCATGGCTTTTGCTTCAATACGCTCAATAACAGGTGAACGTCTATCATCGCCGTAAAGCTCTGCCGCTTCGATAATTTCTTTTTTAATTAGCGTAGACATGCGACGTTCTGAGCCTAATGTCAGTTCTAACTTATCACGTTCTTTAGCTAACTCATCTTGCTCACCGGTAATTTTAAATTCTTCTAATTTAGCAAGGTGGCGAAGTTTTAATTCTAAAATTGCTTCAGCTTGAATATCCGTAAGATCAAAACGCGTCATTAATACCGGTTTTGGTTTATCTTCTGTACGAATAATTTCAATCACTTCATCAATATTCAAAAAAGCAACTAATAAAGCTTCTAAAATATGTAAGCGAGCTAATACTTTATCTAAACGGTATTGTAGTTTCCTACGTACTGTTTCACGTCTAAATACCAGCCATTCAGCTAAAATAGTTTTTAAATCTTTAACCTGTGGACGACCATTTAAACCTAACATGTTTAAATTAACACGGTAGCTTTTTTCTAAGTCGGTTGAAGCAAATAAATGCGACATTAAAGGTTCAACTTTAACGCGATTTGAACGTAACATGATCACAATACGTGTTGGGTTTTCATGATCTGATTCATCACGTAAATCAGCTACCATAGGCAGCTTTTTAGCTAACATTTGCGCTGCTATTTGCTCTAAAACTTTACCGCCCGAACATTGATGAGGTAATGCTGTTATAACAATATCACCATCTTCTTCTTCATAAACCGCGCGCATTCTTACAGAACCTTTACCTGTTTGGTAAATTTTCTTGAGATCTGCTTTTGGCGTTATAATCTCTGCATCAGTTGGATAATCAGGCGCTTGAACTAGTTCTAAAACATCATCAAGTTCAGTTTTTGGTTTATCTAATAATAAACAACATGCTTGTGCTACTTCTCTCACATTATGCGGCGGAATATCCGTTGCCATACCAACCGCAATACCCGTAATACCATTAAGTAAGATATGCGGTAAACGTGCAGGTAAAACAACTGGTTCTTTCATGGTGCCATCAAAATTAGGCGTCCAATCTACTGTTCCTTGACCTAATTCTTTCAGTAAAACTTCAGAAAACTTTGATAAACGCGCTTCGGTATAACGCATTGCAGCAAATGATTTAGGATCATCTGGGGCACCCCAGTTACCTTGTCCATCTACTAATGGGTAACGATATGAAAATGGCTGGGCCATTAATACCATAGCTTCATAACAGGCACTGTCGCCATGAGGGTGAAATTTACCTAATACATCACCTACGGTACGCGCTGATTTTTTATATTTTGCCGCAGCAGATAAACCTAATTCACTCATCGCATATACAATACGACGCTGAACTGGCTTTAGGCCATCACCAATATGCGGCAATGCACGATCCATGATCACATACATGGAATAATTAAGATAAGCGTCTTCAGTAAAGCGCGCCATCGATTGTTGTTCTATGCCCTGCAAAGACAAGGCGTTTAAGTCTGACATTTTGCTACCTAAACATTATTTTTATTAAACTTCAGCACGATCGCCATTAGATTTAAGCCATTGCTTTCTGGTGCCTAAACGCTTTATCGCTGGCAACTGATATATCATTTCTCTAGTGTAGCCTTCGTCATCTAACGATTGCTGTTCTAAGCCCTGCAAAGACAAGGCGTTTAAGTCTGACATTTTGCTACCTAAACATTATTTTTATTAAACTTCAGCACGATCGCCACTAGATTCAAGCCATTGCTTTCTGTCACTGGCGCGTTTTTTAGCTAACAACATATCCATTAATTCAATGGTATTGCCTTCGTCATCTAAAGTAAGCTGTACTAAGCGGCGTGTATTGGGATCCATAGTCGTTTCTCGTAACTGTAATGGGTTCATTTCACCCAAACCTTTGAATCGTTGTACATTTACTTTACCGCGTTTTTTTTCTGCTGCAATACGATCTAATATGCCATCTTTTTCATCTTCATCAAGGGCATAATAAACTTCTTTACCAATATCAATACGGTATAGCGGTGGCATCGCAACATAGATATGGCCTTTTTCAAGTAACACTCTAAAGTGCATCATAAATAACGCACATAATAAAGTTGCGATATGCAGACCATCTGAATCGGCATCCGCTAAGATACATATTTTACCGTAACGCAATTGTGATAAATCAGTTGAATCTGGGTCCATGCCTATGGCAATAGAGATATTGTGTACCTCTTCAGATGCCAATATTTGTCCTGAATCAACTTCCCAAGTATTTAAGATTTTACCACGAAGTGGCATGATAGCTTGGAATTCACGGTCTCGAGCTTGTTTTGCAGAGCCACCAGCTGAGTCACCTTCCACTAAAAATAGTTCGGTACGCTCGCCGTCACTTGATGCACAGTCAGTTAGTTTACCTGGTAATGCAGGTCCTGAAGTGATTTTTTTACGTACCACTTTTTTAGCTGCTCGCATGCGTTTTTGCGCATTGGAAATACATAACTCAGCAAGTAAATCGGCTTTATCTGTATGTTCGTTTAACCATAAGCTAAATGCATCTTTTACAACACCCGATACAAATGCAGCACAGACTCGAGATGAGAGTTTTTCTTTTGTTTGTCCGGCAAATTGTGGATCTTGCATTTTAACCGAAAGGATATAATTACATTTATCCCAAATATCATCTGGTGTTAGTTTTACGCCGCGAGGCAATAAGTTTCTAAACTCACAAAACTCTCGCATGGCTTCAAGCAGACCTTGGCGTAAACCATTTACATGGGTACCGCCTTGCGCTGTTGGGATCAGGTTAACATAACTTTCAGCAATGCCTTCACCACCATCTGGTAGCCAAACTATGGCCCATTCGGCACCTTCAGTTTCACTATTAAAATCGCCAATAAAAGGTTGTTCCGGTAAACAATCAAAACCTTTAACTGCTTCTTTTAAATAATCCTCTAAGCCAGCAGCGTATTCCCATTCAAGTGTTTCTTTGGTTTGTTTATTGATAAAACGAATTTTCAAACCTGGGCATAAAACAGCTTTCGCTTTTAATAAGTGTGTCAACTTTAAAACAGAAAAGTTAGCAGAGTCGAAGTACTTTGGATCTGGCCAAAAATGAACACTTGTACCTGTATTTCTTTTACCAACAGACCCTGTGATTGATAAGTCTTCAACTTTATCACCGTTCTCAAAGGCCATTTCGTATTGGTTGCCTTCACGCTTTACGGTTACTTCAACACGAGTCGACAAAGCATTTACAACTGAAATACCTACGCCGTGCAAACCACCTGAAAATTGGTAGTTTTTATTTGAGAATTTACCACCAGCATGCAATTTTACAAAAATAAGTTCTACAGCAGGAATGCCTTCTTCAGGATGAATATCTGTAGGCATACCTCGACCATCATCCACGATTTCCAAAGAATTATCAGTATGTAAAATAACATCAATTTTACTAGCGTGCCCTGCTAGCGCTTCATCAACACTATTATCGATAACCTCTTGACCTAAATGGTTAGGTCGTGTGGTATCGGTATACATACCAGGTCTGTGTTTTACGGGATCTAGGCCATTTAATACTTCAATTGACCCTGCGTTATAATCTTGTTCACTCATAATTGCTATATTCTTACTTATTATTTATGTTTTGATTAATTGTTTTATTTTTAAGCTATTTCTAAAAAATTAGCAATACTTTCAAAGTGACGCTCAAACTTCAAAAAGCTATGATCGCCACCAAACTCTACTGTTTGTCTGCCATCGGCATAATATTTAATTGCATCTTGATAATTTAAAACTTCATCGGCTGTTTGTTGTAATAAATAAACTAACTTAGGCTGATTCAATTTAGGAATGTATATCTTCTTTAACTGTGCAACATGCCTTACTTCAAGTTCATAGTGATAATCTTGGTATGGATTATATTGCTTGCCTAAATATGTCTGCATTAAATTAAAAGGCATAACCGCAGGATTAACTAAAACAGCTTTTATGCCAAATTTTTGCGATAAATAAGTCGCAAAAAATCCACCTAATGAACTGCCAATTAAAACCGTTTTATCATTAATTAATGATTCTAATGTAATTAATGCCGCTAATGGTTCATGATTTAAACATGGAACTAGGTATTCTACTCTATCATTAAACTTTTGTTTAAGATATTGACCAAATTGCTTAGCTTTAAATGATTCAGGTGAACTATTAAACCCATGCACATATATAACGCGAGGTTTAGTCACTACTTTTTATCCAAATAACTTGTGTTGTAAGCTCACCTTGCTCGTTAATATTAATCAATCTATAGCCGGGCCCTAAATTTTCTTGCTGCCAATCAGTTGTATTTTTTTTAAATTGAATTGATGTTGCAGGCGTTGCACAAATATCAATATCTAAATAGCTTGTTTGGTATTCATTATGGACATGACCATGAATATACAAAGATACTTTACCTGTATCACTCAACTGCGTTAGTAATTGATCTCCATTTTTTAATATATGTTTATCTATATAACCATCAACAACTAATGGATGGTGATGTGCAAAAATAATACTTGGTTTATCACTATCATTTATCAGTTTTTTTATTTCTATTAATTCAGTGCTTTTAATGAAACCAGATGGCGTTTCACTCTTACTATTGAGCAATAAAATTTGAAAATGCGCAGTATCAATGCATTTATGATTCAGTAAATTACTTTGATCTTTAAATGCTGTTGCAAACATCTCTAACTCATCATGATTGCCTGGCAACCAAAATACTGGAAAATCGAGCTGTTCACTTTGTATTAAATCAACAAACCTCTCATAAGACGCAATAGTATGATCTTGTGTTAAATCACCACCAAAAATCGCTAAATCTGGTTTTTTGGTTTTTATATCTTTAAGGGTTAGTTTTAATGCCTGTGATGTATTGACAGAAAAATACTCACCGTTATTTTGAGCAAATAAATGGCAGTCTGTAAAATGTGCAATTGTAAGATTTGACTTTTTTATTTGATAACAATCATTAAACCAATCCATGATTCACATCCCATAGACAGTTTGCACGGCCATGGGTAATGCAGTGATCTAGCCAATCTAATAAAAAAGCGTTTACCTGATATTTTTCATCTTTTTGATGCATTAATGGGTTTGGATATTCATTAGACGGTTTAATACGTTTTAAATAGTCAGGGCTTATTACCTCAGCCATTCTGGCATCATGATAAACACGTACTAAAAGTTTAGGATTAATAAAGCCAATAACATTGCTACTGATTTGTTTAAAAATGATATCAGTTGTAAATCTAGAGGTAGCGGTGATCTCTAGTTGGTAACAAAAGTTTTCAACATCTATCATGCTAGTATCGCCGATAGTTTCTGTTTTTGGCATTAATTTCATAACTCGAAAATAATTTTGCTCGCACACAGTCATAAACGCTGGCAAATTAGGAATATATTTCTGAGATTTTACTAAATGAGTCATGATTTAAACTTATCTAAATTTAATGCTAACCATTGTAAACTAATCACAGTCGCAGCGTTATCAATTATGCCATTTTCAAGATATTCCATTGCTTGAGTTCTTTGCATAACATGTACCTTAATATCTTCATCCTCATTGTCTAAACCAAATAATCCACCTGCTTGGCTTAAATCAGTTTGTGCCATATAAAGATATAGGCGCTCAGTTGTGCCGCCGGGGCTTGATAAGTAAGACATCATAAAGGTTAAATTATCTAGCTCTAAACCCGCCTCCTCTTGTGCTTCTCTTATCGCAACTTGTTGATAATCATCAGAACCATCAGCCATACCAGCAATGCACTCTAATAACCAAGGTGATTTATCTAAAGCGGGATCTAATGCACCTATGCGCACTTGTTCAATTAATAAAACATTATCTGTTTTAGCGTCATAAGGGAGTACAGCAACCGCATGGCCTCGTTCTAAAATTTCACGATAAACAATATCAGAGTAGCCACCAGCAAATAATTTATGACGAAATCCATAGCGTTCAATTTTAAAGAAACCGTCATATACTGCTTCTTTTTCAATAAGATCGATGTCTTTACTCTTGAAAATTGAGATATTGTTCATATATAGACCTAAATAACTATTGCACGATTCTATATTAGTGTACCTTTGTTCCAGATAATTAAATATATTCTGTTACACTTGAACACCTTATTTTACGTATTAGTTTTTACTGTTCGAGTGAAAACAGTTTAACATCTGTGCAATTAAATAAAGAAAAATTGATAACGGACGCCACTCCATGATGCTAAAAATGAATAAAAAAATACTATCAGCCTTAATTGGTTTAAGTTGTAGCTTCGCTGCAAGCAATAGTTTCGCCGAAGATCTACTGCAAGTATTTGAAATTGCAACGGCAAATGATCCAACTGTTTTAAAAGCTAAATCAACTGCAGATGCTCAAGCATATGGTATTGACCGTGCAATGAGTAGCTTATTGCCTTCAATTAACTTCTCTATGGGTTATGATAAAGTTGATGTAAATGGTAGTGATTCTGATACTTTCAGCCGTGGTATTACACTACAACAATCTCTATTTAATTTAGGTGCATGGAAGGGCCTAGATATTGCTGAGAAGCAAGCAATGCAATCTCAAGCAAGTTATGACCTTGCACAACAAACATTAATCGTGCGTGTATCTAATGCATATTTTGCAGTATTAGGAAATATGGATGATTTAGAGTTTGTACAAGCTGAAAAACGTGCCATTGAGCGCCAATTAGAACAAACAAAACAACGCTTTGCTGTTGGTCTAACTGCAATTACTGATGTTCACGAAGCTCAAGCACAATTTGATAATGCAGTTGCCCGTGAAATTGTAGCTAAAAATGATGTAGAAACAACACGTGAACAATTACGTGAGATTACGGGTAAATACCATGCAAAATTAAACCCGCTGAATACAACTAAGTTTTCGACTGTTAGCCCTTCGCAAAAAAGTAAAGACTTTATTCAAACAGCCGAAGCTAAAAACATAGAGCTTCAAATTGCAAAAGTTTCTGTAGATATTGCAAAAGTACAAATTGAAGAAGCGAAAGCCGGTCATTATCCGAAGTTAACTTTAGATGCATCATATGGTGATTCTATTGATGACTCAAATGATCCTCGTTCAGATCGTACTTCTGTAGGGCTAAGCTTTGCAGTACCTATTTATTCTGGTGGTGCAACACAAGCAGCCGTTAATCAAGCAAGTGCTTACTTTGTTGGTAGCAGTGAAGACCTAGAAGCAACTCATCGCTCTGTAACACGTAATGTACGTACATCTTACAACCAAGTTGTATCAGATATTGCAACTTACAAAGCATTAGAGCAAGCAGTTGTATCAGCACAAAGTGCATTACAAGCAACCGAAGCTGGTTTTGAAGTTGGTACACGTACTATCGTTGATGTTTTACTAAGCACACGTAATTTATTTGATGCTAAACGTAACTTATCTGCTGTTCGATATCGCTATGTTGTATCTACTTTAAGCTTAAAACAAGCGGCGGGTACACTAAATAAAGCTGATATTGAAGCGATTAATCGCGGTTTAAACTAAGCTATTTCACTAAGGAGAGCGCATTCGCTCTCCTTTACTTTCAATAAATTACTTTCAATAAACTACCTACCTCGCTTATAATCTTGCTTTCATTATTACCTAACTTTGAGTTGCTTTGTGGTAAACAATCCTAAATTTAAATTATTATTCTTACATCCTAAGTTTTGGTTAACTTGGATTGGCACAGCTATTTTATACACCATTTCTTGGTTGCCATTTAAATTACAAATCGCAATGGGCAAAGGACTCGGTCGGTTGCTGCATAAGTTTTTCAAAAAACGCCGTCATATTGCTGAGCGAAATATTCAATTATGTTTTCCTGATATGCAAAAAGAGCAGCAAAAACAGTTAGTGCTTAAAAACATGGAAAACACTGGCGTAGCAATGTTTGAGTCTGGTATGGCCTGGTGGTGGCCGCAATGGCGTGTTAAACGTCATCATGGTGAAATAAAAGGATTCCACCATATAGAGAATATTCAAGCATCAGGGAAAGGCGTACTCATGCTAGTGCCACATATGCTGCATCTTGAAATGGCTGGCCGTATGATGGGCGAGACTCAAAATGGTGTAGGCTTTTACCGTCCACATAATAATGCTTTAATTGAATACTTTATGACTAAAGGCCGCTTAGGCTCAAATGAATATTTGATTGGTAAAAAAGATGTCAAAGGTTTACTTAAAGCCCTAAGCAAACAAAAGCTATGTTATTACTTACCCGATCAGGATTATGGTCGTAAACGCTGTGAGTTTGTGCCTTTTTTTGCAATGACTGACACTGCAACCACTACTGGTACAACACTGTTTGCTTCAAGTAAAAACTGTGAAACTGTTGGCTTTAGCAGTAAGCGTACTGCTGAGGGTAAATACGATATTGAAATAACACCCATGTTTGAAAATTTCCCGACAGGTAATGAAGCTGAAGATTTAACTCGAGTTAATCAACATATTGAATATGCAGTTAATAATGCATCTGAGCAATATATGTGGCTGCACAGACGCTTTAAAACTCGCCCAGACAAAGATGCCCCCTCTCTTTATAAATAACAAAGACTTAAACACCTGAAACTCTATAGAGGATTGATTGACATTAAAATAATGTTAATATAGTTAATATCTTTATAGAGTCGGTTCATATTATGTGGTTTTGGATTAAACATTTATCATTAGCAATTGTTTTAATTATTGCAGCAGCTTATTTTTTATTAGCCGATGGGCCTATATATACGCCAGCTAAAGAAACAAAATCAAATGCTGCGGCCGATGGTTTATCAAGCTTTTACGCTTCAATTCGTGGTTCATTAGATAATATGGCATCTGATAGTGAGTTTGTTCAGAATATAAAAGTACCTACAACAAAGTTAACAACTGTATTACAAGAACGAGCTGAAATCGTTAAACCTTCCACCGCAAAGTGGAAAGGCACAGTTCAAAGTAGGCGCTTTGAATCTGGACAAACACTTAAATCAATTATGAGCCAATATGCCAAAAGTGAAGGCATTGCTTTTTATTGGTACTTAAATAAAGACTATAAAGTAAAACATAATTTTAGAGTTGAAAATAATTTTGTTTCAACTTTATATCAAGTTGGCAAAGCCATTGATAGTGACTTTGAATACGATGTTAAAACATTTTTTTGTTATAAACATCGTGCTGCAGTCATCACAGAAAAACCCTCTCAGTTTGTAAGAGAAAACTGTATCAAAGCAACAATGTAATAAAGCTGCATAGCAGCTTTATTTCGCTATAATACCCTGCCAAGCCTTATAAACATTATGTTTGTGCTGCTGAATCTCACTTTTACTCACGAGTTTATCTTGTTGGCGCAAACTCAATAAATGATACTGATCTCGATAGTCACAATAAGCATTAATGAGTTGTTCTCCCTGCTCTGGAGAAATTAAACCTAACTTACTTGCCGTTTTAAATATGCGAATATTATCAGGATAAAACATGATTTTTTCTTGATTATGGCTATTTGCTAATACTAAATACTGCGCAATAAACTCAATATCAGCCATACCGCCTTTATCTTGTTTTAAATCGAATAGTTCATTGTTACCTTTCGCCAAATGTTTGCGCATTTTTTCTCGCATTTCAGCAACTTGTGTTTTCAGTTCTGCTATATCTCGACTAAGGCTTAATACTTGTTTACGAATTTCATAAAACCTTTTCACTAAGGAGTTTTGACCGAATATCATGCGCGCCCTGACTAAAGCTTGATGCTCCCAGGTCCA
>Ga0209395_1007132_pt1 | contig 11838 bp, 13 predicted proteins | sample GOMGulsemesocosm_3_FD_184635 | JGI IMG/M metagenome (GOLD analysis project Ga0209395, IMG submission 184635) | Methane-oxidizing microbial communities from mesocosms in the Gulf of Mexico - GOM9D Gulf of Mexico (SPAdes) (version 2) | ecosystem: Environmental > Aquatic > Marine > Cold seeps... | reverse complement strand
TAAAAATATGCGTGCAGTAACTATTCGAGTTAATGACGTTGTTGGTGTTGCTGGTTTTCTACTACCCGGTAACAGAGTGGATATTCTTAATACTTACCAGCAAAGCGGTCAACCTACGACCGAAGTCATTCTTTCTAATATTAATATTTTAGCCGTTGACCAAAGAGCCGCCAGTGGCGAAAACAAGCCACAACTCGTTCGAGCTATTACCGTTGAGGTTGATTTAATTCAAGCCGAGATATTAATGAGTGCTCGCAGAAATGGTTATTTACAGCTCGCTTTGCGTAATCCTGTAGATGATGAAGCTGTACTCATTGTCAGTGAAGAAACAACAGAGGAAAAAGCGGTAGAGCCAGCCGTCATGCCTGAGCTAATAGTCGATGCAACAGCCAAGCCGGCCGCTAAAATTTTACCTAAACCAAGCCAGCGCCAGAAAGTAGAGTTAATTAGAGGTGTTAGATTACAAACCGTGCAAGTAGATATTTAATTGCCATTTAATCGTTAGTTGCCTAATTATTTAGGCGCTAGAGCGAATAAGGATACTGTCATGAAGGATAAAGTCATGAAAGGTTTAAAAATTAATTTAACCACGATAACTAAGTTCAATGTCTTATCGCGCGAGCTAATAATGCGCTGTGCATTATTAAGCTTTGCCATGTTGGTAATAATGTCAATGTTCATTAGCTCTACGGTGCTAGCAGGCGGACCAACAAACTTAATGGATGGCGAATTCAAAGTACCTATTTTTAAATCTAGAAATTTAACCATGAAACAAACTGTTAGCCGAGTATCAGTGGGTAATGACAAAATTGCTGATATTTTAATATTACGTGCTAAAGAGCTCTACATTGTCGGTAAAAAATTAGGCACCACCAACATCATGGTTTGGGATGAGGAAGATAAATTAATTGATGTTATCAACCTTGAAGTAACCCATGATTTAAATGGCTTACGCCAGCGTTTATTTCATTACCTACCGGGTGAAGATATTGGCGTAGAAACATCACAAGGGCAGCTAGTATTAAGTGGCCAATCATCGTCATTGGCAAAAATGAATATCGCGGTTGAATTAGCCCGAGGTTATGCCGATGCGGCATCTGTCGGCAAAGTCCGAAGTAATGTGCTTAATATGATTTCTATTGGTGGCGGCCATCAAGTGATGTTGGAAGTGACCGTTGCCGAAGTAAGTACTGAGATTTCACGTAAGTTTGATTCTAAAGTGGCGATAACCTTTAATGGCTCAGACGGCACCGGCGGTATTGTTAACGGCATTGGCGCAGGTACGGCTGCTGGCATTAGTAGTGGATTTTTTGGCTCTTTAATTAAAGGTGAGATGCAGTTTAATTTTGCCCTAGATATTGCCAAACAAAACGGTTTAGCCAAAATACTGGCAGAGCCAAATATTACCGCGTTAAGTGGCCAAAAAGCTGAGTTTTTAGCCGGTGGTGAATTTCCCGTGCCTGTCCCCAGTGAAGATGGCACCACAGTGCAATTTAAAGACTTCGGCGTTGGTGTTAGTTTTGTACCAACGATATTAGATTCAGGAAAAATAAATCTTAACTTAAAAGTGCTAGTCAGTGAGCTCAGCAACTCTCATGGTGTTGGTGTTACTCCATCAGGCTCAACTTCAACCCTAGTTGTGCCTTCTATTGTTAAAAGAACCTCTGAAACCACAGTAGAGCTTGCTGATGGCCAAACTATTGCTATTGGCGGTTTATTAAGCGACTCCTTGCGTGATAGCGTCAATAAACTACCTGGCTTAGGTGATTTACCTATTTTGGGACAATTATTTAGTAGCCATGAATATGTTAGTGGTCAAACAGAGCTAGTTATTATGGTGACCCCGAGATTAGTCAGACCTTTTAATAAAAAAGGTATTGCTTTACCCACCGATGGTTTTGTGCCGGTATCAGACTTGGAGTTTTACCTATTGGGTACAATGACCCGCCAAGAGACACCAGAATCAACGACATCACCAAACCAAGCAGCCACAAACAACAGTGCTATTTTAACCAATGACGGTGGCACTAATCAGCGTTATGGTCACCAACTAAAACCAACTAAATCCGAGTAAATCCTAAAATCGAATAGTACTGACTAAAACCAGCTTAAATCAACTTAAACCAGTCAAGTAAAGTTAAGGAGTTCATAATGAAAACAACTAACTTAATGAAAAATTCGTTGTTAGTCATATCAAGTCTACTGGTAATGGGCTGTGCCGAGCAACCCAGCTATCAATTAGCGTTATCGAATGCGCAAATTAAACAAGTGCAAATACTTGATATAAATGCCCCTGAATTAAATGACGGCATCATTACCACCTTAGATGGTAACTACGGAAAAAATGTTGTTAAGAAATATCAACGCAGTGTTTATAACATGAAAGAGTCTCGTCAAATGACACAGACTGGCAACTAGGCTGAAGATCATGGTAATTATTCGCTGCGTATTGAATCAAACCAAAGGCAAACGTCATCAAAGCGGTAATGTCTTGGTATTATTCGTCATCAGTTTATTGGCCTTAATAACCTTGGCATCTTTGGCATTAGATGGCGGACATTTATTATTAAATAAAGGTCGTTTACAGAACTTGGTTGATGCTAGTGCCCTACATGCGGCAAAAGAATTAGATGATGGCGCAACCCGAGCTGAAGCTGAAGCCGCAGCAATAGCATTAATGCAAGTCAACCTTGCCCATACTGATCAAAGTGAGCTATCCCGTGCCATTGATTTTGCTGAAATAGATGATAGTACTACGGCGGTTTTATCCTTTGAGTACTCCGAATTAGCAGATCCCTTTATCGCAGTCACCGATCTCAACATAGATGCTCAATTTGTCAAAGTATCACTTAAACAACTGACCCTAGATAATTTTCTCGCTAATGTTTATGACTTTAACAAACAAATTTCAGCGACCGCACTGGCAGGCCCAAGTACAGCAGTCACTAATTGCTTTACTAATTTAGTGCCTATATCCGTTTGTGGCACAGGCACTGAGGCCCCTTTTGGTTTTGAGCATAATAAATTATATATGATGAAAATTGGCTCGGATACAGAGTCAGCCATTGGTGCAGGAAATTTTCAGTTGATTCGTTTAGAAAATAATTCAGGTGCCGCTGATATTCGTACCGCTATGGCAGGTGAAGACAATGTAGTAAAAACTTGCTTTGATAATAGTCCTAATAATGAGTCAGTACCAACAGAGCCTGGCAATACTGTTGGCCCTGTTGCGCAAGGACTCAATACACGTTTGGGAAAATGGAATGGACCGGTAAATTCTGACGAACATCCCAGAGATGAAAATATTTGTCAAGGGCAACAAATTGCAATTGATGACATTGAAATAGATGGTTTGATAAATTCTGAAGCTTTAGTTGAAGCCTTTGAGAATAAGGTATACCGAGCAGCTTGGTATATAGGTGATAATAAAAAAAGTTCACCGTTCTGTACTGTACCAACATTAGATTTAAGTATAAATCCACAAGAGCCTAACTTTAGTCAGGGATCGCCAGCAGCGCCAGGGCGACGAGTTATGAATGTCGTTATTAGTAAATGTGACGGTAAAACCAACGGTGCTAATAACCTTGATTTTTTAGGAGTTGCTTGTTTTTTTCTTACTCAAGAGGTTGAGAATAAGGGGCAGGAGTCCTTTGTGCTAGGAGAGTTTCTTTATGATTGCTCTGGTGGTGGTGATGCAACATTGGCTCCCGTGGACACCCCAGGGCCTTATGAAATGGTGTTATATCACGTACCTGGCAGTACGGATTCTTAGGGGTATTGTATGAGAACTATCAGCTCTAATAAAAGAAGCACAATAAACATGGCTAAGCAAAAAGGTTTAGCCGCCATAGAATTTACTATGGTATTACCCTTTTTATTATTGCTAATTTTTGCCTGTGCCGAATTTGGTCGCTTGATGTTTCAATATAATGCACTGAATAAAACCGTAAGAGATGCCAGTCGCTACTTAACAGCTAATGCTAAGCCCGGTGATACTGACCTTGTCAATATTAAAGATGCTGTGGCTCTAGATGTTAAAAGGTTGATTCGATATGGGCAGAGCAATAGTTCTACTCTGTTACTACCTAACCTACAAGATGATGATATCAGCTTCAATGTTAGCGGCGACTTTATCACTATAACCGTAACTTACGATTGGCAACCAATTTTTTCTGATTCTTTGACTACTTTTGGCTTTGGTAATGATATCGACTTAAGCTTTCCTATGGTTTCCACTTATACCATGAGGGCGCTATGAATAAGCTACGGAATAAACTATGGAGTAAAGCTAGGCATAAGCAACAAGGTGTTTATACCATTGAGTTTGCCATTGTTGGTGCGGTATTTTTTTTACTGTTATTTGCGGTACTTGAAGTGGGCAGGTTATTTTTTGTTTGGAATGTATTAACCGAGGCGTCAAGACGTGGTGCTCGCCTAGCAACAGTTTGTCACTTTGACCACGGCACGGTATCAGCTTTTTCTCCTATGCGTGAAGCGGCTCTTTTTGACAAAGTTCCTATGGCACCAGAGCTGAGCATAGCAAATTTAAAAATAAGTTATTTACAACTAAATGGCACGCAAGTAATTGATAGTGCAAACGTTAATGATATCGACTTAGTCAGAGCCGAAATAATAAATTATCAGCACCAATTGATTATACCTGGACTATTTATGACACTTAATTCTCCCAGCTTTTCAACTACCCTACCGAGAGAGAGTTTAGGTGTAACACGAACAAAGTATACCTCTTGCTTACCAAGTACTTAGTACTGTTAGAGCGAGTAGATAAAGCCAACTAAAGACACAGGATTATTCGTTAAAAAACTAAGGAATAGCTATGAATAGTAAAGGCACAAATAATGTTGTTGATATGCCAGACTCAAGACCTGTTCCTAAGGATAGCTCTGTTAAAAAGAAACAAAGCTTGCCTGTTCACCTGAATGTATTGGTTATTTGTAAGGCATATGATGTTCAACTTGCTTTATCTAGCCAGTTTTTTCTGATAAATAATTTACACTTTGAATTTAGCGAAAAAACACCTAAACAATTTAGTCAATATGACTTGGTTATCTTAGCCGTAGACAAAGAAAAAAATGCCAACAAAACAGTCATCAAAAAATTGGCTAATGAAAAAATGCCAACCTTACTTTTAGGTAATGATATTTCAGCTGAAGTGATCAGAGTGGCGATGCATTATCATGTGCAAGACATTATTCCGTTAAAAGGTATTGAGCAGGAGCTCTTTAAGATATTGACCGCTTGTGGCAATGAACTTTTAAAGCAAAAAAAAGTAGCTCCCATCATTAGCATCATTAATGGCAAGTCTGGCTCAGGGGCAAGCTTTATTACCGGTTGTTTGGGAGAAATTAGCGCCGACCTTTGTCAAGATGAAATTGCATTAATTGATGCAGATCTTCATTATGGCTCACTTGCAGATGCCCTTAACCTAGAAGCCAGTTACTTTTTAACCGATGCACTAAATGAAATTGATAAACTTGATAACCTAGCGATAAAGTCAATGATGACTAAACGCAAGAATTTGAGTTTATTGGCCAGTAAAGCCTATGCTCAACTCGATAACGAACAAAATAAAAACTTTGATCACTTAGAGCAACTGGCGTGGAAAATAAAGTTGAATCATGATTTAGTATTAGTCGATTTATCTCGTGGTTTAGACATGCTCACCCTACCTTTATTACTACTCTCTAGCCAAATTCTCATCGTAGTCCAACAAAACATTGTCAGCTTAAGGGAAGCAAAAGCGCTTATTCAACAACTGATTGACAGCATGGGCATTAGTAAAAATTCTATCAAGATAATTGTTAATCGCCACTCTAAAAAAGTTACCAATATTGGTATTGATGATATTAAAAAAGCCTTAAATATAAACGACGTTTTTTATGTCAGTAATAATTATCAGTTAGCCAGCTCTTGCACAGACTTAGGCTCGCCATTAGCTAAGTTATCAGAAAATAAAGTTATCCATAAAGAGATTTGTTCCATCATAGAACAAGTATTTCCAATTGACATTGTCATAGAGAAAACCGGATTTTTCAGTAAGCTTTTTCGGAGATAATAGCATGTTGCTTGATAAAAAAAATGATGATCCCTTTAGCATTTTAAGTGATGAGGATATGCAAACTAAGCAGGAGATATTTGGCAAGATATTAACCTTGCTGGACTTGTCGCTGTTAGAAACTATGGAAAGTAAAGTGGCTAAAGCACAAATCACTGATTTATGTTGTAGTTTAATCAATGAGTTACCCAGACCTTTAAGCTTAAATATTCGTCAAATATTAATTAAACTGATCATTGATGAAATTTTAGGACTCGGCCCGTTAGAAACCCTATTAGAAGACCCAACGATTGCTGATATTTTAGTGAACCGCTATGACAGTATTTTTGTCGAGCGCAGTGGTAAATTAGAAAAAGTTGCAGTGCAATTCTACGACGACAAACATTTACTCAATATTATTGATCGTATAGTTTCGAATGTCGGTCGAAGAATTGATGAATCCTCTCCTATGGTAGATGCCCGTTTGAAAGATGGTAGTCGGGTGAACGCCATTATCCCCCCTTTAGCCCTTGATGGTCCGTCATTATCTATTCGCCGCTTTACTGTTGATAAACTATCAGCCGAGCAATTGATTGATTATGGCTCGATGAGTAGTGAAATGGGTCAGTTAATTAAGGCGGTTGTTACTGGCAAACTAAATGTATTGATTTCAGGAGGAACCGGTAGTGGAAAAACCACCCTACTCAATATTTTATCTAGTTACATTCCTGAAGATGAACGCATTATCACCATAGAAGATTCAGCAGAATTGCAGCTACAGCAGCCCCATACCGTGCGTTTAGAAACTCGTCCAGCCAATATCGAAGGTAAAGGTGAAATATCACAACGTGATCTGGTCAAAAACTGTTTAAGAATGCGTCCTGACCGCATTGTCATTGGCGAAGTAAGGGGGGCTGAAGCAATAGATATGTTAGCAGCAATGAATACCGGCCATGAAGGTTCACTAACCACTTTGCACGCTAACACACCAAGGGACGCCCTTGGGCGTTTAGAAAATATGATTTGTATGGGTGGCTTTGATATGCCTATTCACAACCTTAGGGCGCAAATATCTTCAGCCATTGATGTGGTGGTGCAATTACAACGTCAAGAAGATGGCTGTCGACGCATTACCAGCATTCAAGAAGTAACAGGCATGGAAGGTGATGTTATTACCATGTCAGAAATATTTACTTTCCATCGTGAAGACAAAGATGAGCAAGGAAATATAATTGGCTGTTATCAAGCCACAGGAGTTATACCCGTATTTCATAACCAGTTAACACTTAAAGGCATCGACATTCCTTATAGTTTATATGGTATTGATGAATCAGCTATGGATTTCTAATAGGAGGCACTATGAGTCCTCAACTTATATTTTTACTTTTGGTCTTTATCGCAGTGGTATTATTATCTCAAAGCTTATTTGTTTCGGTATACAACCCACAACGAGCCGATACCAAGCAGCTAAAAAAGCATTTATTGTCTTTGGCATTAAAAGATAAGGATATTGAAAGAAACTTATTGCTTAATAAGCGCGTCGAGCAATTACCGGCATTTACTCACTGGCTAGAGTCATTACCTTGGATGGCAAACTTAACCTATAAGATGGAGATTTCTGGCTCAAAGTTGTTAGGTCATCAGTATTTTGCACTTGCCTTAGCTAGCAGTATCCTTGTCTTTTTCATAGTTTTATTATTGAGTAATGATTGGTTATTTAGTTTGATATGCGCCCTGTTAATTTTATTCGGGTTTCATCTCAAATTAAATCGAGATATGAGTAAACGCATGGAACTCATTGAAGAGCAATTTCCTGAGGCTTTAGATGTACTCAAAAGAGGCTTGCAAGCTGGTTATGCTTTTAGTGATGCCATCAAACTTGTGTTTGAGGAAATGGATGGTCATTTAGCCGATGAATTCAAAATAATGTTTAATCGTATTAATTTTGGTAATGACACCAAAACAGCATTACTTAATTTTGTTAAGCGCGTGCCAAGCACCTCCGCCATGGCATTTTCTAGCGCTGTTGCTATTCAAAAATCGACCGGCGGTAACCTTGCTGAAAATATCGATAAACTATCTAAAGTGATCAGGCAACGATTCACCTTTAAAAGGAAAATTAGAACTTTATCTGCTGAGGGACGTCTTTCCGGTTGGGTGTTGGTATTAATGCCTTTTGCACTCTTTGCCGTTTTATATTTATCTTCGCCAAGTTATGTTAGCGAATTAACCGCTACGAGCGCTGGATTAAATCTGCTCAAGTGGGGCGGCGGCGGCATGTTGTTAGGCATTTGGTGGATTAAAAAACTGATTCAAATCGAGGTATAAATCATGGAATTTTTACAAGGTTTATTGCAAAGTTTTATTAGTAATAAAGTATTAGTTGAATGGCTCATTTACATTATTGCCGCAACAGCAGGAGTCACCTTAGCCATTGCTTTATATAATCTATTTTCTGGTATTTATTCACCGGTAAAGGCACAGATAAATAAACTTAAAAAGCAATCAACACCTGCAACTCAAAACCAAGAAGATTATTCATCAACCCTGGAACATAACTTAGAAAAGCTTAATGCTATACCGTTAATAAATAATAAATTTGCTGGTGACAAAGCAACTAAAAAACTACTAATTCATGCAGGGTTTCATTCCACTAATGCCTTAAAAGTTTTTAATGCCATAAAACTGATGTCATCGTTGTGCGGCGTATTAATTTCAGTTGTTATTGTTAATTTTGCTGGTGGTTTATCTACCTTAGTGACCGTATATATATTTATATCTATTATCGGACTATCTTATATATTACCGGCACTAATTCTCCATAAATTAGCCAGTAATCGCATGAAAGAGTTACGAAAATTCTTTCCTGATGCGTTAGATTTGTTAATTGTTTGTTGTGAAGCAGGCTTAGGTTTATTAGAAGCATTCCAACGCGTTAAAAATGAGTTGGCTTTTGTCCACCCTGCTCTATCCCATGAAATAGGCTTAGTTTGCAGTAAAGTTCGTGTAGGTTTGTCAATGCAACAAGCTCTACAAGAGTTTAGTGATAGAACAGGCTTAGAAGATATCAGAGGTTTAAATTCAGTTATTGTGCAAAGCCTTAGGCTGGGTACAGGTGTTGCTGAAACCATTCGGGTTTATGCTGATGAGTATCGAGACAAACGCTTGCAAGCGGCAGAAGAAAACGCCGCCAAGCTTGGTGTTAAAATGATATTTCCAATGATGTTTTGTATTTGGCCATCCTTTTTTATTGTTGCCGTCGGCCCTGCAGTGCTAAAAGTGATGAATGTTTGGGATAAGGCATTTTAATTATGAAATATTCTATCAAAAATAATTTATTTTTCTTCAGCCTATTTCTTAGCTGTATTTTTATGTTGTCAGCTTGCATGTCAACAGGGTCAACTAGTGAAGGAGATTCAACATCATCTTTAGACAGTGCCATCAAATCAAAAGAGCAAAGCATAATATTAGCTGAGCAAGAAGTGAAAAGTAATAACCTTAATAAAGCTATTTTTTATTATATTCAAGCGCTGGAATTTGATAACGAGGATGTCGACATTCTTTATACCATTGGCGACCTTCAAAATACACTAGATAACCCTGAATTAGCTGCTAGAGCCTTTAAACATGTATTAACCATCAAGCCAAATCATATCGCTGCGCTGGCTCAAATGGGTATTTATTATTTAGAGCACAAGAATATGGATAAAGCTAAAGAAACACTTGAACGCACGGTTAAATTGGATCAACAGCGACTTGATAAAAATGCCTCAATTAAACATTTTATCACTCTAGATAGTGAATCCCCCATACTCGCTTATAATGCATTAGCTGTGTTAAGTGACCTTGATAGTCGACACGATTATGCCAGAAAAATCTTCAATTTACTCATCCCTATTTCAGATGATTTATCATTAATTTACACCAATATGGGTTTTTCGTATTATTTAAGCCATCATTATATTTTAGCTGAGAGCTATTATAAAAAAGCCCTTGATATGAACTCAGAATATGAACGAGCTAAGCTTAATCTAGGACTAATTTATGTGCGAACAGGGCAATACAGCAAGTCGATTCAGCTCTTTAAACAAGTAATGAGCACCGCCGAAGCATATAATGATATCGGTTACTTCTTATTATTAGATGGTCGCTACCAGGAAGCTGAATATTTTTTACAAAACGCCATTGACCTTTCACCTACATATTTTGAAAAAGGTCATATTAACTTAGAAAATGTGAAACTTTATTTACGTGAAGCGGATATATAGAAAATTTAATGACTTATTGTGGAAAAACCTCTAGCGTGACATATAACCCATAATGGTGAACATCAATGGTAGCGTCCGCTTTGCCTTTAACATCAATATTAGCAGATAATAAGTAAAAGCCTGCTTGCGATAAGGTAAGAGAAAACTTCCCTTGTGCATCGATTTCAATTAATAGTTTTTTGGCTATAAGACCCTTAGTCCACTGCCAATATTTCCCCACAGTTTTATTAGCTTGATACCGCATTACGTTGAGACTTTATTAGATTATATAACTTGTCGCAGAAAATAGCCTAGCTAGTGTTCTAGAGTGTTAATAATAAAGCTGAAGACTGGTACTCGTGGCATAACTCATAAGCTGTATCAATGTAATCTATTCCTAAAAAGTAATAAAACTAGGTGAAAAACTTATATCTTCGCTCTTTAACAACTGACTTACTGGAGTTGATATGAGTAAATATATCATCACCATTCAAGATACATGTTTCAGAGCGATTTCAATTCAATGTGCAGCGATGAAGGAATGGCTATTCCCTTCTAAGTCACAGCAACGAAGAAGTGGTATTGCTCATGCCATTAACTTTTGAGACTAAGTTACTATCTTTACTGAAAAAACCGCCCTATATTATTAATTCCACTATGATTAACACCCTAATAACGAGGCATTTATAATGGCAGTAAAAAAATTAATATTGATGGGGTTAGCGACGAGTTTGTTATGGGGCTGTGCCACTGGTAGTACACCTGATGCTAAAATGAAAAATGCCCGGGAAGAGACGGCATCCGCTCTAGGAAAAATCTATGAAGATCATCCAGGTGCAAAGGCGGTTATAAGTGCGAATAAAGCACACGTTATTTGTACCGGGAGCGATAGTTATTTATTTGCTGCCTCTACAGGGGGCGGAGTTTGTACGTTGCATGAAGGAGGGAGCACTGACTATTATCGTTTTGCTTCTGTTGGCGTTGGCGCAGGTATTGGCTTTAAACAAGTCGCTTTTGTGTATGTCTTTTTAAACAACGATGCCTTAGTTAACTTCAAAGAGTCTGGCTGGGATGGCGGCGCCCGAGCTGAGGCTAGCGCCGAACATGATGGCGAAGGCGGTAATGCATCAGCTAATCAGTCAGCTGATGTTAAAGGAGTCAAAATTTATCAAGCTAATTTATGGGGCGCTGCTGCACAAGCAACGGTTCAAGGCTATAAATTCTGGCATACCGACTTCACTGAAGATGTAATGCAAAATAAAGAATAAGTACAAAGCACCTAGCGCTAGACACAGTTAGGTGCTTCACTTATCAAACTAGATGAATATGAGTAATACAGCAGTGTTATAGTTTATTTATTCAATCCCTTTGTCGATGACAATTTTGAGTATAATAAAACTTAACCTTTAAGATTAGTAACCTGAAATAAATATTAAAATTCCCTTAAAGTACTAATTTTATAGTTGCCAGTAGCACTCATGTGCTCTCCCTCAAGACCTCAGCAACAGAAAAACGTGAAAAGGCTTGCCAACTCAT
>Ga0209395_1007131_pt1 | contig 11840 bp, 10 predicted proteins | sample GOMGulsemesocosm_3_FD_184635 | JGI IMG/M metagenome (GOLD analysis project Ga0209395, IMG submission 184635) | Methane-oxidizing microbial communities from mesocosms in the Gulf of Mexico - GOM9D Gulf of Mexico (SPAdes) (version 2) | ecosystem: Environmental > Aquatic > Marine > Cold seeps... | reverse complement strand
GCAATAAAAGCTAAAGAAGCTCCTAATACAATTACCATAATAATGGCAAAAAGAAACGTATATGCATTGCTATTTCTATCCATAATTATGCAGTTTTTAAACGTTTTAAACGTCGTTTTACATTTGCTTGAACTACATAGTGATCTATGTAAGGAGCAAATACATTCATTAATAAAATGGCCATCATTACTCCTTCTGGATAAGCACCGTTAAAGACACGTACCAAAATAGCAAAGACTCCAATAAAGAATCCGTAAATCCATTTTCCTGTATCGGTTTGTGCTGCAGTTACAGGATCTGTAGCCATAAACACAATACCAAAAGCAAAACCTCCTACTAATAAGTGTTGCCACCAAGGGAAGCTCATTAATGGATTTAAATCAAGAGCGTTAAACAACAAACCTGTTACAGCTGCTCCAATAACTCCTGCTAGCATAATTCTCCAACTTGCAATTCCTGTTAAGATTAAAAATGCTGCTCCTATTAAGATCATCAAAACCGAAGTTTCTCCAATAGATCCAGGCATATACCCCATAAACATATCCATCACACTGGTAGCGGATGTATCTGCTCCTGCAGCTAATTGTCCTAAAATAGTTTCTCCAGATATTCCATCAACAGTAGAAGCATCTGCAACCCATACTTTATCTCCACTCATGCTTGGTGCATAAGAGAAAAAAGCAAAAGCTCTCGCTACTAATGCAGGATTTAGAATATTCATCCCTGTTCCTCCAAAAGCTTCTTTACCAATAATTACAGCAAAAATTACTGCTACGGCTAACATCCACAACGGTAAATCAACAGGCATAATTAAAGGAATTAACATCCCAGAAACTAAATACCCTTCGTTAATATCATGTCCTCTATAAATGGCAAAAGCAAATTCGATTCCCAATCCAACTCCATAAGAAATTAGTAACATTGGTAAGAATTTGATCGCCCCGTAAAGCATCATATCCATAAACGGAGTTGCTTCTCCTAATTGAGAGAAATGTTGGTAACCAATATTCCACATTCCAAAGAACATAGCTGGTAACAATGCCAACACAACAATAATCATCACACGCTTTAAATCTACCGCGTCACGAACATGTGCTCCCATTTTTGTTGTATGATTAGGTACAAACAAAAATGTATCAATCCCATTAAACGCTGGGGCAAATTTTTCGTACTTTCCACCTTTTCTAAAAAGAGGTCTGTATTTTTCCATTATTTTATTTAGTCCCATTATCCTACTTCTTTAACCATTATATCTAATGCGGTTCGTATAATTTGCTGTGCTTCAATTTTTGAAGAACTTGAATAATCGATCAAGGCAAAATCTTCTGGAGCTACTTCGTAGATTCCTAAAGCTTCCATCTTTTCGATATCTCCCACCATTGCCGCTTTTAATAAGTGCATTGGTAAAATATCCATAGGCAATACTTTTTCCATTTCACCTGTCATTACAAAAGCACGCTCTTCACCGTTTAAATTGGTGTCTAAGGTGTATTTTTTATTAGGTGATAAGAATGATAATGCAGAACGGTACATACTAAATTTCTTTCCTCCTGTAAAAGGCATCCATCCAAACATAGTGTGGTGGTTTCCTTCTGGAATTACAGAAATAGTAGTAGATTTTAAATCTAAGTAACCATCTACAGCAACCTGAGTTCCTGTCAATACGTTTCCGTTGATGATACGACTGTTATCTAATTCAATATTTTCAGTTAATAATGCTTCCAAGTTAGCTCCTTGTAACATATTAAAATACTTAGGCGATTTTACTTGAGATCCTACGAGAGCAACAACTCTTTTAGGCTCAAACTTACCTGTTAAAAACAAGTTACCAATTACGGCTACGTCCTGAGGGTTTACTGTCCAAACGCGTTCTCCTTGATTTACTGGATTTACATGGTGAATCTGCACACCTACATTTCCTGCTGGGTGCTTCCCTGTAACTTTTAAAATGGCAGCGTCTTTAACATCATTTAAAAACGACTCGGACTTTCCACATACGGCTAAGTTTACTTTTCCTTCTGTCAATCTTGACAAGGCAGTAATACCAGCTTGGAATGCTTCTTTCTGATTCTCTAAAGAAAAAGCAACATCTCCTGCTAAAGGAGCGGTGTCATGCGCAGATACAAATATAGCCTTTGGAGCTTCATTTGGATTTGCCATCACATCGTAGGGGCGTTGTTGGATAAAAGGCCAACATCCACCAGCTAATAGCTGTGCCTTTACTTCGTCAGAAGAAAGATCTTTGGGGTTTTTTGCGCCAAAATCGAAGTATTCGATAGTTGCATCTGTACTAATTTGTACAGTTAAAATTTTGCGCTTTGCTCCACGTTCAATATTAAGAATTTCTCCGCTTACTGGAGCGAGCACTTTAATGCTCTCCTCAGCTTTTGAATAAAATAAAACATCTCCTGCTTTAACTTTATCCCCAACACGTACCGCTAACTTAGGAGTAACTCCCAAAAGGTCGGTTGGTTTAATGGCGTAGATCTTCGAAAGTGCAGCGTCTGAAATAGATTTCTCAGCGTCTCCTGTCAGCTTAATAGTTAAGCCTTTTTTGATTCGAATGTCTTGTGACATATATTAATAAATTTTAAGTCCTAAAAAACCTTGCAAAAATATGAATTTATTGGCTCTTTTTGGCATTATTTTTGGTTTATTTACGCAACAATAGTACGCTTTTAAGCGTTTTATTCAATTAACTCAGTTTTAGCCTTACTTTAGCCTATAAACTGATTTATATCATAATTAAAATGTAATTGTATGAGTTCTAAGATTTTATTGCCCTTGTTGTTTTTTGTCTTTTTTTTGCAATTCTCTTTTGCCCAGGTGTATCAACAAGAAAATGATGCAGAACATATTAAAACTGTGATTTTTAGACCTGCTATTGCGAACACTTACACACCCATTGCAAAATTAGGGACCTCCTTAGTGATTTCTTTTGATGATACCGAAGCAGATGAAAAGGATTATTACTATAAAATTGAACATTATAATTACGATTGGTTGAAATCTGATTTGTTGACCTCGGAATTTATTAATGGTTATGAAGAGGATAGGATTCGCGATTATGAAAACTCATTTAACACTTTACAATATTACACACATTATAATTTTACCATTCCTAATAAAGTGACTCAAATTAAGCTTAGCGGAAATTATGTTTTGTCTGTTTTTGACGATGACGATACCGTAGTGTTTACTCGTAGGTTTGTGTTGTATGAACCTAAGGTGGATGTAGGAGTTCAAGTAATGCGTAGCCATGATATTACTACCATTCAAGAAAAACAATCGGTGGATTTTGTAATTCATCACCCCAATCTACACATTAACAATCCCAAGGAGGAAATTAGAATTACGTTGCTACAAAACGAAAATTGGCAAACCGCTCTTGGTGGTTTTGTGCCGATGTATTTTAAAAACAATCAGCTGATTTATAAATACAATAAAGAAACGAGTTATTGGGCAGGAAACGAGTTTTGGAACTTTGAAAATAAAGCGATTAGGAATTCTACGGTCGCTATTGCGAATGTGGAGTTGGGTGATGAGATTTACCATACCTATTTATACACCAACCAGGAACGGATAGATAAAGCGTATACCTATTTTCCTGATGTGAACGGTAACTTTGTGGTGCGTAACATTGATGGAAAAGGCACGGAATTGGAAGCCGATTATACCTGGGTTCATTTTTATTTAGAAAGTCTGGAAGATCTAGATGGTAAAGAGATATATGTGAGTGGTGCTTTTAATAACTGGCAGTTGAATGAAGGGAATTTAATGTCCTATAATGAAGATGCTCAGTTGTACGAAGCTAAGATTTTACTAAAACAGGGTTTTGTGAATTATCAGTTTTTAACTAAAGATGCTAGTGGCGCTATAAGTAATCATGATATAGACGGCTCTCATTATCAAACCGAAAATCAATACACAGTACTTGTGTACTATCGTAAATTTGGAAGTAGATATGATAGCGTTATTGGTGTTGGGAATGGAAATAGTGAGGTGATGTTTAGGTAAGTGTTACTGTGAGTATGGTGGCTGTTTTTTGTTTTTTTTATACTTCAAAATAGAATATTTAAAAAAATGCTTATTATGTTTGGTGATAAACATATATTTACATTAAAAATGATGTATCATAAAAGAATATGGTTTTTAATACGGGTCTTTATGAGTTTTGTTTGTAAAGTTTCTGCATAGGATTATGCACCTAGTCCTTATTATGATTCTCAAACTGTATCATTATGGGTTTCTGAAAATTTGAATCCTTTTGATTCAGATTTTATGATCAAAGCAAACATTTTTTGGTCGGGGCCTTCGGTTTACCTAAATGAATATACGTATAAAGAAGGTTTATCGAATATTAACGGGGACGTTTCATATGTTATAAATTGAAAGACAAGTAGTATTGTAGATAACCCTCAGGTAATTTATTTCTGCAAGATTTATGGATGCTCAAGTTATTTAAGGCCTTGTGATGACGTATCGCATAGCCCGAAAACACCTGATTGGGCTAGTCGAGTTAGTATAACTTGTCTCTATTGGATGACGGTTACAATGAAACAATCTGTACTTGGATTTGTCAAGACTACATATCATAATGCTAATGGTGTTGGTATGTCCAGTTATTCGCGTTCATACTATGATGGAATTAGTTTTAATTAAATAGATACTTATGAAAATTTTAAAAAATGTTTTTATTGCGGTCTGTGTACTGCTAATAAATGGATGTAATCAAAAAGAAGAAGTAGTTAGTATTCAAAAGTCGGAAGCTTATTATGATGGATTGTTGCAAGAAAAAATGAAAGAAGCTGGCATTGTGAATACTTCTTATTTTAAGGTTGAAATGGACTGGTTGTCCATGGAAGGAAAGGGACATGATGACATTATGCGAGATATGGATAAGGTAATAGCGATTTTCAAAGAATCCTATGAACATGAATATGATAAAAAACTGAAACAAACAATGCTATTTATGAGTGTGGTAAAAGCAAATGGGTTAGAGAAGAAGGAGCAGTTTTATCAACAATTATATAAATTGAAAACAGCTAAAGAAAGAGTAGATCTTTATGTTTCAGAGCATTTAAAATTCAGTCAGGAAGTAGCTATTGCTAAAAAAGCAAAGGATGAGGTTTTGCAAGATGAAATAATTGCTAAATATAAATATTTGTTTTTGGTGGTACGTGCTAATGATGGATCTTTTGTGCCTGGACCATATTTAGAGCGAAAAGAAGGTGTTACCTATGCGATTGAGAAGTATGAAAATGCTGTTTTGAGAGATTAATGTTGAGGTGTATCTGTAGTTTTTACAAGTAAAGTCTGTAAGTTGTAATTGAGCGTTGAACTTGATTTTTCTCCATTTATGGTTTCGGGAAAGGAGAGCTTGTTTACTTGTTTGGAAACGGAGAGTGTTGTGCATTCTGATGTGCATCCTATTGTTAATGTGAAAATAAAAAGGGTCAAGAAAGGTGTCAGAGAAGTGAATTTTATTAAGAGATGTAACGTTGTTTTTTGATGTCTCATTTTGTTGTTTTTTTAAAAAAAATACACCGTTACATATTTCAAGGTTGAAATATGTAACGGTGTATAAATCGTTGCTTTTTTAGAGTTTAATCTTGCACCGTAGCCTTTTCAATTGGGCTGTTACTTTTTACAACAACATAGGTAGATATGGCATTATAGGCCTTTCCGTTTTGTTCGTTGTTTGTCCAGTCTTGAAAATCATATTGAAAATCAAAGCTGCTTCCTGCCATGTTGCTTTCTAAGTGATTTATACGTGTAGGTACTTCCATTCCGGGGCACCAACCTGCTCTGTCTCCTGTCCAGTTCCCATATCCTTGGTTACTTACAGGGTTACTAGAACATCCTAGAGGGCCCATGTAATGTTCAAACGTGTTTGAATTATTTATTTTGATAAAATGAGTTCTAAAACACCATTCGGCACAACCTCTGTTACCATCATCATAAGGTGTTGCATGGCCCCATCCTGAAATAATACTACGTAAGCTAGTAGCTGCTGCATTGGAAGGGATAGAAATAGTTTTTGTTAAATCTAAATTATGCGATAGCCCATAAGGAACTCCACTTATAGAGTTTGTGTTGTATTGGATCACTTTTGTAATGGAAGAATAGGTGTAGTCAGGGCTTCCTTTTATATAATCAAAATCTACGGTTACATTGTAGCCTTTGTTGTTCCAGCATTCTGTAAATATCTTTAATTCTACTTGGTTTGTTAAAATTGATTTAAAGTCAGTCACGTCAAATTCAAAACCGCGATCTAATTGGCTATTATCATTCCAGTATGGAGTTATAAATCGTCCTAATTCATACCAATCTCCGGAGACAACGTCTTTTACTAATACATGTGCGTAAACATCCCATTCGTCACAACCACCATCGGGACAGGTTAATTTGACAAACATTTTAATTGTTTGAATATCGGATAGGTCCTTGTGAAGTGTGAAGTTTTCCTTGGCAGATTGTGAATAGCCTCCTCCAAAAGCAAGGCGTTTACTGTTAAAAGTGATATAGTTGTAGGCGGTTGGAGTTGCGGTTCCTTCTAGTTGTATGTTGATAGTTTCAGTGGTTTTTGAATTAATTGTTAGCGTACCTGTAACATCTTTGATTACGTTAAGTTCCGGAGCAAAACGAACATAAATCTTGATAGAGTTTTCAGTTAAATCTGATGCTGTTAGTTCTAAACTTTCTTGGAAATTACTGTCGTCTGTAGATACTTCAAAGTTAGCTCCGGGTAGTATTGTGATGTTGCCATTCAGGTGGGCATAATTTAATCGAATATTTTTAGAACTAGATTTTTTTCCATGCATGGTGTCAGGGAAGGAAAGTTGATTAACAGCAGGTAAAAGTGTTAAACTGGCTGGTATTGTTTCTTCTTTGGAGCATCCGATTGCAATTAGAAAAAGGCAAAAGAGACTATGTATAATTGCTTTTTTGAGTATGATCCTTTTGTTTGGACGATTGGTTGTTTTAGTCATTTTTATATTATTTTAGTTGGTTTAGTTTCAGTGTCTTGTTGTTCTTGTAATCGCTATGCTAATTTATAACTTTTGAGGGGTGCAGCTTTTTGTTTTTTACGATGTTTTAAAGATTTATTATTTTGATTTTATTTAGGGATTAATTAAGTAGAAAAAGAGTGTTTTTAACAGTTGTAATAGTGAAAATGTATTGAAACTACTTTTTGTTTTTGATTAATTTGTGAGCTTTTAGTTGTGAGTGTGCTTGAATGAGTGTAGTATTTTTTAAAATGGAACATGTTGTATGATAAATCGTGTATTAATTCTTTTTTGTTAAGAAGTTAGAGTTTAAGGTGGTTTCAACTCAACCCTTTCTATATTTTTGTATCTTTGAAGTACTAAGGCTACTTTTATGACACAGCAAGTTACAAATGGAATAAAAATTTCGGTAAAGCCGTCCTTTGAAGGGACAGCGTACCGAGATAATCGTTTGTATTTTGTTTTTAATTATACCATTACTATTAAGAATGAAAGTAATGATACGGTGCAATTGTTAGAACGTAGTTGGACTATTTTTGATTCCTTGAATAATGTGGAGTTGGTGGAAGGTGTAGGGGTAGTAGGAGAAAAACCCGTATTGAAACCAGGGCAAAATTACACCTATAATTCATTTGCAATGTTAACATCGCCAGTAGGAGCAATGAAGGGATTTTATACCATGGTGAATTTTACAACAACAAAATCGTTTAAAGTATATATTCCTAATTTTCAATTAATGGTTTCCATGGCACTAAATTAATAAGATTGCTGTGGTGTTTTCTTAAAAAAAATACTACTTTCCCAAACATGAAAAAACTTACGCTGTTTAAAAGAAGAATTCCAAAAGGCTTAGAATGTCTTAATTGTTTGATGCCATTACGCGGTGATGAGAATTTTTGTCCTAATTGTGGACAAAAGAATGATGTGCGTAAATTGCGTGTTTCTCATTTCTTTTCAGAGTTTTTAGCGGGTTTTATTTCTTATGATTCTACCTTATGGAGAACCTTAAAACCTATTATGTTAAGTCCAGGGAAAGTGTCTTTGGAATATATAAAAGGAAAGCGGAAATCTTATGTAAATCCATTTCGCTTTTATTTTTCAGTTTCTATTATCTATTTTTTAGTCATTGGGTTATCAGCACAGTGGGACGAAGTAAATTCTTTTGGTGATGAAAAGAAAACGAAAGGTTTTAGTATAAATGAAAGTTTAACTGTTGAGCAAGAAAAGGAAATGCAAGCTGCTTTAAATGAGGTAGATTCTGTGGTGAGACAGCAAGGTATTGCGGTTCTTGATAGTGTTCCATTAGCTACGCGTTCCAAGCTTGTTGTAGGGAAAAATATAGAACGAGCAATGCATATGTTTAAAAAGAGTGACACTATTTCTGCTGATGCTGCAATGCGAGAATTAAATGTCAAACCTACCTTCCTTAATCGTGTTCTATTTTATAAGTTAAAAGAATATAGTGGTCGAAATATGGAGGCGAATGCAAAGGCTTTTTTAAATTCCTTAGTGTCCAAAATTTCAATAGCCTTGTTCTTCTTATTGCCTATTTTCACCTTGTTTGTGTGGTTTATGTACCTGAGAAAAAGATTGTCCTATATGGAACATTTGGTCTTTGTATTTAATACCCAAACGGTATTGTTTTTATTGTTGCTGATTTTCTTTTTTGTAGACTTAGTTATGGGAACAGAAAATCAATGGTGGCTGACGTTTTGTTTGTTTTCTCTGTATTTGTTTTTGGCCTTGAGAGGTTTTTATAGGCAAGGTTTTTTTAAGACCATTGTAAAGTATTTTGTACTTAATAGTGTGTACTTTGTTTTGGCTAGTGTTGGTTTTGCTGTTATTTCTGGAGTATCATTTTTGTTTTCATAATATTTAGTATGTTCTTACAAGGCTAAATAATCGTAGATTTATACGTTTTTTTTGCTAATAAATCATTGTAAATAATAGAGGTACTGTCATTGTTTTTTTGAATAGAAGTGATGCTTACCGTTTCAATAGTGCTTCTTTTCATTAGTACAGATTGTTCTTTGTCACCGATTTCCGAATGATGAAAAGCTAAGATAGAATCTTGAATATTTGAAGTGTCGTCGGTCCAGTTTTTAAACCAATCTATGCGTTGTTTTTTGATGTTTTCTGAGTACAAAGTTGCGGAAGACCATATGGTAGCTTTTAGTTCCAATGGGGTGAATTTCTTAAGGGTCTCATCCCAAATTAATTCATGTAATTTTAGTTGCTTGTTCCAATCTATGATTACCATGGTAAAAGGTTCCATTCCTTGTAAATTCAAGTTTTTTATACCGTCATTTAATGCGTCCATTTTTAAAATTTCCTTTGCTAAAACGCCACGGCTTTTTATGTAAGATTTTTTTCGAGTGTGTTTTGTGATGGCTCCGTTTAATACACAAACCAATCTTTTTTTGTCGCTCAATCCAATCCATGTTCCACCCGCTAATTCGTCTTTTGGGTAGGTAAGTTGGACGTCATCTTCTAGGTAAGTGTTGGGAGGAATTGTCTTTCTGTCCTTGCGTTCATCTCGGCTAGAAGTTAGAATAAACCCTTGATTTTCTAAGGCTAAAAAAGTTACTGTACACATAACATAAGTATTTGGATATTGAGTATTAGAATGATATTGAGCAAGTCGAATCGATTTTGTAACTTTGCAAAACAAATTTAATCAGAAAAATTTAATATATACTATGGCATCAGGATTTTATAAAGTACCAAAAGCAATTAACGAACCTGTAAATTCGTATGCACCTGGAACTCCAGAACGCGACGCATTATTAGCTAAATTTAAAGAAATGTATGCTGAGAAAGTAGACATTCCTTTTTATATCGGAGGAAAAGAATACCGTACAGGAAACACCGTTGATATTCATCCACCATTTGATACAAAACACTGTGTAGGTCAGTATCATACTGCTGAGAAAAAGCATGTAGAAATGGCTGTTGAAAATGCTTTGGAAGCACGTGCAAAATGGGCTGCTACAAGTTGGGAGCACCGTGCGGCTATCTTTTTAAAAGCAGCAGATTTATTAGCGGGACCTTACCGTTATAAAATGAATGCAGCAACCATGATTGCTCAGTCTAAAAACGTAATGCAAGCAGAAATAGATGCTGCTTGTGAGTTGATCGACTTTTTACGTTTTAACGTAGAGTTTATGACAGAGATTTATTCAAATCAACCTACATCTTCTCCAGGAGTTTGGAACCGTATGGAGTACCGTGGATTGGAAGGATTTGTATATGCTGTAACGCCTTTTAACTTTACTGCTATTGCTGGTAATTTACCTGCTGCTCCTGCAATGATGGGGAATGTAGTGGTATGGAAACCTGCGGCAACGCAAGTGTATTCTGCTCAGGTTATTATGGAATTATTTAAAGAAGCTGGTTTGCCTGATGGTGTAATCAATATGGTTACTGGTAGCTCTTCTATGATTACCGATACTTTATTGGCTAGTCCAGATTTTACAGGGATTCACTTTACAGGATCTACTCCTGTATTTAATAGTTTCTGGAAAACGATTGGGAACAACATGGAAAACTATAAATCTTACCCAAGAATTGTTGGAGAAACAGGTGGGAAAGACTTTATTTGGGCACATCCAACGGCAAATGCACAGGAAGTAGCTACAGGTATTTCTCGTGGTGCTTTTGAATACCAAGGACAAAAATGTTCTGCGGCTTCTAGAGCTTATTTACCAAAGAGTTTATGGCCAGCAATTAAAGAAGGAGTAATTAAAGATGTGAACTCATTTAAAATGGGATCACCAGAAGACCCTTCTAACTTTATAAACGCGGTAATTGATGCGAAAGCATTTAAAAAATTATCAGGATATTTAGATCAAGCGAAAAAAGACAGCGATGTAGAAGTTGTTGTAGGTGGTGGTTATGATGATTCTGTAGGGTACTTTATTGAGCCTACCGTATTGTTAACAACCAACCCGAAATACGAAACAATGTGTACGGAATTATTCGGCCCTATCATTACTATTTATGTATATGATGATGCTAAATGGGATGAAACCTTAGACTTGATTGATGAGACTGGAGAGTTCGCTTTAACAGGTGCTATTTTTAGTGGAGATCGCTATGTGATCGACCATGCAACTAATAAATTAGAAAACGCTGCTGGTAACTTCTATATCAATGATAAGCCAACAGGTGCTGTTGTAGGACAACAACCATTTGGTGGAGCTAGAGCTTCTGGAACTAATGACAAAGCAGGATCTGTTTGGAATTTGTTGCGTTGGGTAAATGCACGTACTATTAAAGAAACGTTTGTAACGCCTAAAGACTACAGATACCCATTCTTAGGAGAATAATTTCAAGAATTTATTATATAGAAAAACCGAGCTTTAAGGCTCGGTTTTTTTTGTTTTATAAAGGAGTTTATTTCAAGTGAATTCCCAATTTATGTACCTTTTTAAGATACTTCTCCCGATACTCTTTTTTCGAATCCTTAAGGGGGCCTACATAAGTTACTTTAATGGACTTAACCCCGCAAAAACCTAGGACTCCTTTTTTTAATTGATTCAGTCCAGGGCTTTTTAATACTAAATAATCATACCATCTAGGAGTGTCAGAAGTCACGATTATACGTGCTGTCTTGCCTTTAAGTAGTTGTTTTGGGAACGGTTTTCCTTCGATAGGTTGAAAGACAATTCCTGGTAAAAAAGTTCTGTCTATAAAACCTTTCATGATACTAGGGAAACCTCCCCACCATGTGGGATAAACCCAAACAATATGATCGGCATTTTTTATTTTTTCAATGGACACCTTTAGATCTGGCTCCAATTCCATGCGTTCTTGGTAGCCGTGTTTTAG
>Ga0209395_1007130_pt1 | contig 11841 bp, 8 predicted proteins | sample GOMGulsemesocosm_3_FD_184635 | JGI IMG/M metagenome (GOLD analysis project Ga0209395, IMG submission 184635) | Methane-oxidizing microbial communities from mesocosms in the Gulf of Mexico - GOM9D Gulf of Mexico (SPAdes) (version 2) | ecosystem: Environmental > Aquatic > Marine > Cold seeps... | reverse complement strand
AGAATAATGGGTTATATGCCACGGCGCTAGATAATATTGGCTTTGGTAATTACCGCATTGATATGAGCAGTGAAGACGGCAGTGATGACCGAATTATTTTGTTTAGTGCAGAGAATGCACTACAACCCACAGAGACCTTAATTGATTTACCGGCAACAGACAGTGTTTATTACGGGTTAACTTATAACGATCGAAGTTTAGGTTATGGTGGCATTATTTATATCGTAAACCAAGCGAATGAAGCTCACGCGATTAATCAAGTATATGGTACGGGCAACCTCTGTTATGCCGACTTTACTAACCAATTTAATGAACAACACTTATCGGACGTAACATCGATAGAAAGTTTTGGCATCACCTCCGCTGTGGTGCATTTTGATAATGGAAAGTCCACCTACTATGGCATTGATTGCGCTTCAAACACCCTGATTAAAACCGACTTCTCCCCCTTCAAAGAACAGGCATTACAGTGTTGGAATGCCGGCACACACGGCTCTTTTTACTGTCTGAAAAAAAGTATCGACTTACGGGGGAAACAGAAACCTTTTTATCTATTTAGATCTAAAAAAGATACCAAACGTAATTTCTATTTAGACTTTATTGAAGAGGTGAACGATAGAAAAGAAGCCGTGATTAAATCAACACAAACTACCACGGGTATCGCAGCCCTCACACAACAAGGTGACTTATACGCCTTGTTTAACGGCATCAGAAAAAATGGCGATCGCTATCAGTTTAAAGAAGTAGCACAGAGGGTAAACGACTACCAGCAAGGGCCTAACTTTATTAGCTATATGTTTGGTAACCAAACCGATTTAAAATTAGCCGGTTATGCACAATACCATCGCGAGCAAAAAGCAAATGGCGACTGGGTAGATTTGACCCTGAACTTTGGCAACATTAGTGATAAAGATAAAGGCAAAGTCTTATTTTATGAAAACACCGCAAATGCAGTAATGATTTTACTTGAAAACCATAAGTTATACAGTTTAACCAATGCCGGTTTTCACGAAGAAGAACAAGCTCATAGCACTAATATTATTGGCGATGCAGCCAACTCTTATGGCACTCGTACAGCCACCTCTGGACAAGGTAAAAGCACCTATTTTAGCCGAGGCGGTACCGCTGACAATAGTAGTCAATGGCGCTTTAATAGCCCGTTAACTCGTGTCGATCAAGAGTTTGAGTGCCATATAGACAGCAAAAATATCACCTACCCATATATTATATCGGGCTGTACTTACATCGATTTTAAAATGAATGGTGCCGTTGTCCCACAAGCAGATTCTGGCGTGAGTGTTTTCCCACTCGATAAATTTGATGATAAACCCGGATTAATCGATTTAGTCGATCTAGATAATGATGGTTTCTCAACCCAACAAGAATCAGCTGAGTGTTTAAAATATCCAGAGAGTTACCAAGTGAATCGAATTGAATACTGCTCACAACCGGTACTTTCTGACAGTGATGGTGATAGCGTTGGCGATAACTTCGAGTTTTTATACAAAGATAGCTATAACGGCAATCACTATAGTCCTTACAGTCATATTATCGGTGACTATAAAAACAATCATGCAGACCGCATTGATGCCGAAAAAGATGTTAATAATAACGGGGTTTTTGATAAATACGATATTTAACATTTTATATCATCCGGTTAACTCAAATTAGCCAGTCACTGTCTTAATGCGTTAAGGCGACTAAATAGTTAAGCGGATGTGTCCCACAATTTGTTTTGTGCTTTTTTATTCTCTAAAAGAATTTTCCATCCCCATTAAAGACCTGTCACCAAGCTAGGTAAACACAGTCCCTTAACAAGATATTCGCTAACAAATAATTAACAGGTAGGCATTTCTGTTTTTTGAATTTCAAACGTGACCTGTATCACAAAACATAAGATCTTTATCATAGTAACACGAAGCTTAGCTAACGCATTTTTATACAAGTTAAGCGGGTCTATTAACTCTAATTTGATAAAGGTTCATTATGAAAAGCAAACTATTACTACCAATCGTTTTATTAACAGCATCTGCTTCTGCACTAGCTGGCGCAACAGATGCAACCACAACATTACACTGGAAAGGCATAGTGCCATCAGTAACACCGAGTGAATCCGTGATTATTACCGGTCCTGGTGGCGCATTACCTTACGCAGACTCTGCGGGCCTAGTGGTAACAGACTCTTCAGGTAAATTTACCTCAGATAAAATTTCTTTAGAACTGCATTACCGTGCTTGTGACGATGGCGCTACCGGTGGCACATGCGAGACAGGTGCATTCATTGAAGGTGATTCAGCAGACGCTGTTGGTGACCTGATCACAGATGCCTCTTGGACGATGAGCACCTTAGATACGGTAATTGGATCAACTGATACATCAGCACTAAGTACTGTTGTAAATATGGATGGCCAACCTATGACTCAGGCAAAACCAGAAATAGCAGCTAGTGGCACGGTAACCTTCACAACAGAAAATCAAACAGATGCAGCTGCGCCATTAGCCGTTGGCCAAAACATCGAAGTGCACTCTGTAATTAACTCATCTAAAGCTATCTAAGCTAGGGTAAATATGAAGCGTTACCAAGCCATTTTTTTGCATCCTTTATTCATATTTACACGCTTATTGCTGGTAAGTGTGAATGCGCATGCTGACGCTTCATTGTTACAACAATTTCGAGTTGATACACATATCGAATTAGCGCAATTTTTTGAGCGCAACATTATTAAATTTGAATTTGTGAAACAAAATTGGGAACTCGAATTTGATGGTGCAAATTATAAATTCAGAACTATCTCAGACCAGTTACAGCTTGCTACTTCTATTAGCGAGTCCGATCCGGTAGATAGTTTTGCACTGACCTTAGTTGGAAACAGTTCACAGTGTTATGACAGCAGTGGCAAAGAGACTAAAACAAAAGGTTTTTCTAATATCTGGGTAGATGGAAAGCAGATGTTAATCGGTGACACCTTCATTCATGAAGACTTAGATGAACTAGATGTTCAGGGAAAATATCGTAGCTTAGATGTCGAACTGTCTTTCGAGCAACTTACCTACGTTGATGATACCTGTAGTGGCTCGGTTCAAATGAGTGTGGAGTTAGAGATATGAATATTAAATGTCTGTTATTAGCTTCATTACTGCTTAACATCAGCCTCAGTTTCGCGTCTATCCAAAGTGAAGGCATTATTATTCCAGCAGAGTTTGCAGACCTTTACCAAGGTAATCAGGAACAATTCACCTTCGAAATGGCCAGTGCACCAGAGGTGCTTTCTATTAGTGTTACTTCAACACCGACATCAGCAACATTAAATGCTAACAGCATTAATAAAGTTGAGAATTACCTATTACAAAACAACATTAAAAAAAAGCAAATTGCAGCCATTATTACTGCGATGCAAAGGAGTATTAATAACAGTAGTGCCTGTCACGGTAAAATTGCAGAGTGCACAATGATCCCAGAAACTTTTGCATTTACATTTGATTATGAACTCAAGCACATCACTTTTTTTGCCAATAACAAACTGTTAGATAAAAACAAAACTAGCCATGTTTTCCATGACTCAGATAACAGTTTATACGGCTTTATTAATAGTATGGATTTTAATTACCACTACTTTAGTGACAGTGGTTCATCACTTATCCTGCGTGATAAAAGCTTATTAGGCTTGAAACACGGCAATATCAGAAGCAGTCTGTATATCGATACCACCACGAATGATCTTGATGTAGAGCAGTTCTCTTACGATTATGAATTTAAAAATCGCCGTGTTCAGCTAGGTCATTTCAAATACGGTTATGAGCAAAACAGTACTGCCTTTTTAGACTTAACCGGCAGCTATTCACAGGATGTAGCGAGTTACTCATCTTCTAACAATTTAATAAGCGGTGGTAAACAGAATAGTCGTAGCCTGTATTACCTATTACCAAACCAAGGCCGTATCGAGGTTTACCGTGAAGGAAATCTTATCTACAGCAAAAATGTAGATGCAGGCCAACAAAGCATCTCATTTCGCGAGCTGCCTTATGGTTCATACATGGCAACGATTGTGGTGCTCTCTGGTGGTCGTGAATTATTAACGGAAAGACAGCAGATTTTTAATAACAGTGCTTTTTCACTAAACCAAGGTGAATTTGACTTTAGCTTTTCAGCAGGCCTTTTAAATGATCGTTATGAGCAAGATGATGAAGAACATAGTAAAGCAACATCACCTTTTAACATCAATAAACCACAATACGACCTGTGGTTAGACAGCAATAACTTTGTAGAAGCAAAAGGCACTTATCAACTATTAGATAACACCTTAGTGGGCGCGCGTTTCTTGTCTAATATCGACAACACTATGCTAGAAATAGGCACTAAAAAATCCATCACTGAGTATGCCAGTACAGACCTTAAATACGCATTGTTTGATAATACCAGTCAGTTTTTTTCTGCCGACACCACTATCTACAACGTTGGTTTTGGTTACGAAAAATATCATTCCGCAGATGCTGATTACAGCTTAGATAACTACATGTTATCCAATATTGGTTATCGTCGTTTTAGTGTGAATGTGTCAGCCAATATTTCCTCTGGTCAAGGTTACCTATTGTTTGTAAATAACAAGATTGAACAAGCGCATAGCCAAGAACAATATGTCGACCAAAGTAATTACTGGTCTATTAGCGCGGGATATTCACATGCCTTTATCGCGAATTCAACGTTGAGTTTTTCAGCCACTTACCAAAGTGAAGAGTACCGTTGGAATAATGATGGTTGGTACGCAGGCATTCTTTGGTCAGTACCATTATCAACGGATTGGAGCGCTAATTCGTCAATGAACTTAGGCCACCAAGGTGTGGAAGAGTTCCGTAATAGTCTAACCAATAGCCAGCAAGTGACGGAACAACTAGCTGTGAACACTGAAGTTGGCGTGACTTATACCGGCAGTGATACTGAGCGCTACGCAAGCACTGATATCAGTAGTTCAGCAAACTATCAACACAGTGCATTTAATGCAGATAGTTATGGGTATTTAAGCTCTGACGGTACTAAATCGTTAAACGCTAACTTATCCACAACACAAGTTATCTCTAATACTGGCAAGGTCTACCTGACTGCACAGAAAAGCGATGCCTACATTGTAGTTGATGCAGATAACCAACAAGCAAGCGACAACCACCGCGGTTTGTTATCTGTCTATCACGAGCAAGAGCTAGGTTATAACGAAAATATTAACCAGGAAGACACGGTGATCGCCATAGATAAATACCAAGACTTTAACGTGTTTTTAGATACCGAATCCTCTAACTACATCAGTGATGATGAGAATCAAGCTAGTGGTTATGCCCTACCCGGCACAGTCATTAGTTTAGACATGGATTTAGTAAAAATTAAAACCTTTATTAGCTCCTTTGACGATCTTAATAACAATGCAATTGAAGATGTAAAATGCGCAGGCGAAGGTTGTGTTGAGGTAGAAAAAATTGAACAAGGTGTGTTTAAAATTTCTGTTATTGCAGGTAGTGATTATGGGCTTTATTCACAAAAACAAACCTGTGTCACCCCAAACTTAGATAGAGATTCCAGCAGCATTAGTAACTTAGGTAATAACTACTGCTTACCTGGATTACAACAAGAAGGTGCTTGGTCACTGGCAAATAACAATAATCAAACAATTGAGCTGAATGGCAAACAATATTATTTTTTAGGGGAGTTTGATAGTGAGATCGACTACCCGCAAACCATAACAAAACTAAAAATGGCAGGCATAGAAACACTCTCACGTGAAGTGGGTAAACGTCAATTCCTGTATGTCAGAAATATACAGATGTTAACGGCGCAACAGCAAACATTATTAAATGAATTGAACCTGTACGCCTTAAACAACGTTGATTCAAACAACTTTACATTGAATTGGAATTAAATGATGAAAACAATTAAACAACTTTTAATGATGTGCTTAATAATCAGTACAACACCGGTATCAGCAATGGCGATTAGCAGCTTAATGCTTGCGAATGCAGACGAGCAAGCAGGTATTTTGACCCTTGATAATACAGATAATATTACTTATTTCTTAAAGACATCAGTGTCTAAAGTTGAAATTAAAAACAACCAAATTATCAAAACGCCTTACACACGAAAAAATCTAGACAGTTGGCAGATAGCCACTAAACCATCAAAACTGGTGATTGAGCCAAATATGGTAAAAGACATTCAAATAGAAAGCATCTGTGGCAACAAATGTGACAACTCTGTGGACCAAGTCTTTCAAATCCATATCCAACCCGTTTCTTATACCAATGAAGGTGAAGAACAGTCAAAAATAAACATGTTATTTGGTTTTGCACCTTATTACATTATTCCTGCACAAGAGAGCAAAGTTGCTTACCAAGCAAGCTTTGATGGCACTAATATCACCGCTAAAAATAGTGGTAATACCATGCTGACATTGTTAATTGATCAGTGCGAAAACAACGAATTAGGCAGCCAAGAAAATAATAAAAATAGCGCATTATGTAAGACGACTTTTACCCTACTTGCGGGCAGAACCCGAGTTTTACACCTGCCAAAAGAGCTGCAAGGTGACAACGTTGATGTGATCATGCTTAACCACGATGAAACATTTAAAGAAGAGATCACCTTAACGCAAGGGGAATAATATGCGCTACCTATTACTGCTGTGTTTATTAAGCCTTAATGCACACGCGTTTACCATTAACGGCAAGCTTACCGGTGAAAAGCTCGATTGGTTTAATGCCAGCAGTGATGGCGAATACCTGACGCCTAACTACTGGTTCAAACCTGCGAATTTGCCTAAAACGAAAGGCTGGGTGCCTGGTACATTTACCTCAATGACTGACCTCTATATTGAGCTAAGTAGTGGTAATGACCATGCTTCTGTGCCATTAACCTTAAGTGGTGTGAACTATCAAACTAACCCTGCATGGAACAGCAGCTGGTATTCAGATATTTACCCAAGCTGTAACGAAACAAAACTATCCACTATAGCTACGGTTAAACGCACCGCTGGCAATGGTTATTGTATTGCAGATAGTCTGCTTAATTACCAACAAGCAGAGACACCTTTTACAGCGTTACAACCAATTATTAAATTGGATAAAGCGGTGTTAATCGCGCAACTCAAGGGAAAAGGTAAGGGAGTATATTCTGGGACAGTAAGTGCGGTGGCGAGTTATGGTTTCTTTGTCGAGGGTTCACAAACAGTCAAAACTTACCGTAATATTCCTATTACTTTGTCAGTGCAAATTGAATATAACCCAAGTGTCATCAAACGTATTAATGTATTAGGCACTGGCCATATCGCCCCTCAATACGATACCAAGGCACACACAGTAAGCGGACAAACCGGTTTTAAAGTATCTGCATTAGGTTATTTTGAAAACGGTCTGACGTTTCAATTAATTAATAAACAAACTGATGATTACACCTTAAAGCCAGTGAATAGCGGCTCTACATCAATCCCTTATAACATCAATTGTAAAGGCTGTAGTTCAGGTGGTGAATTAGTGAATAATGGCAAACTGGTTCATGACGGTAAAGCAGAGATCACCTCACCAGGTTCAACACTTATCCCATTTACTCTCGGTGTAAGTTACAACAACATTTCAGTGAAAGATGTAGAAGAGACCAGTTATACCGATCACTTCACCGTTATGTTTGAGGTGAGTTTATGAGCCGTGTTTATTTATCTATCTTGTTATTATTAAGCTCAAGTTTTAGTTATGCAGAATCCTTTAATGATGATGGTGGCTGGTATCTAGGTGGAAGATTAGGCGCGACGCTATTAGATATTGAAGAGAACATTACCGAAGTGGACAAGCAACAACGCGATAAAGATCCATCAACAGCAAGTATGGGGGTGGTCGCTGGTTATAACTTTAATGATTTTTTATCCGTTGAGTCCGATTTAAGCTCTTTTGGTAAATTTAAGCAGGGCGCAGAGCCTGAAAAACTACTCGCTTTTTCAACTTACCTAATGGGTCGCTACCACGTATCTGATCGCGCAGCTCTGTACGCCAAAGTCGGCAACAGCTTTATTGGTAATGATTTGAACCTCAGTGGGGGGATTGGTTTGAAATACCAAATATCGCAACAGCTAGAATTAGATACCGGTTATCGTTTGATTGGTGATGTACCCAATACCGAAGATGACCTTTATGAGTTCAGTGTAGGTATTAATTATAAATTTGGTAACCCCAAACCAACACCTAAAGTGATAGCACCACCAGAACCAGTGATTGTGCCAACAACACTTAATAGCAGAACCCTATTTAAGTTTGATAGTGCAGAAATTAGTGATAGCAGAGCCTTGGCACAACTAGCCAAAAAAATGCGTGCGAATCGTGTAGATATGAGCGTTGAGATAGTGGCGTACACCGATACCAGTGGCCCTGAGGCTTATAACCTAAAGCTTTCCAAAAAACGTGCAGAGGCGGTGCGAGATTATTTTATTAAACAGGGAGTAAATGAAAAAGTGATTAATACCGGTTGGAAAGGCGAAAATAATCCAATCGCTTCAAATAAAACGCGAGCGGGCCGCATTAAGAATCGCCGTGTAGAGATTATCTACATTAAAAATGATGTGGTTTATCAATAAATAGATTTCACTAACATCACTTTGTGTGCTGTTAGTGGAATTAATCAAGTATTTGGTAGGACTTCCCTCACTTCAACTGGGGTCGTCATATTTACCTCTAACAAATAACTAATTAATTTTCCTGCAAAACCTCGCAACTTTTCAATAAAACGGTTAACAACTACCCCATTCACAAAATATGATAGTAGAAATCGGATCTAGAAACCGGAAGCTGCATAAAATGAAAATAAAAACCAAATTAATCTGTTTTACAGTCTTTGCCATTAGTGCATTGCTTAGTGTCGTCGCCTTAACTTGGACATCAACAGAAAAAGTTATCGTCATGAATAAGCAAGTGGACAATATTAATAAGCTTAAATTGAGTGTATTGACTCTGAGACACATTGAAAGTAATTTTTTATTACAGGGAGAAGTCCAATACCCGGCAAAATTTAAACAGCGCTTTAATCGCTTTCAAACCGAGTATTCGCAGCTACAACAAAACTTAGCTGATTTTGACGTATCCATTCCAGCATTAAATAACTTACTTAACTTAGCGACTAATTATCAAACCGCATTTAACCAGTTAGTCGATAACTATCAACCCCTCGACTTAAATCATAACCAAGCACTACGCGGTAACACCACAGCCGCAGCAGATAAAGTCGATACTATGCTCGTTGACATAAACCAAACCTTATCCTCCCGTATTGTCGACTATGAAAACTTTATGGTAAGAATGACCATGACGATCTTGCTCTTATTAGTCGGTGGGTTATTCCTGTTATCGGTAATAATTAATAACTCGATTCGTCAACGTATCAGTTCTTTAAGTGATTTCATTGCCAGTATTACCCAAAACAACGACCTGACAATCATCGCCGATATTAATCATAATGATGAACTTTCGCAGATTGAAGAAGATGTAAATCACCTGGTTAGTAATTTCCGAGAAGTTATTGGTAATGTGCAAAATGCAGTAGGAGAGTTGGGCATAGCCTCAAGTCAGTTGCAAGATCGCAGCATCTCCTCAGAAGAAACGATCAAGCACCAAGAAGGTGAAACCAACTCTGTCGCAACAGCTATCACCCAGATGAGTTCTACCATTCACGCAATCGCGGCAAATACAGAAAGCGCAGCAAATCAAGCAGCACAAAGTCAACAAGGTGCTAACGAAGGTTTAATTGAAGTAAAAACCACCAAAACCAGTATCGATACCTTATCTAACGATCTCATTAAGGCCAGTAATGAAATTGACAGTCTATCGCAACTATCAGACAGCATAGGCTCAGTACTTGGGGTCATAGCCTCAATTGCAGACCAAACCAATCTTTTAGCATTAAACGCCGCCATTGAAGCTGCACGCGCAGGTGAACAAGGCCGAGGTTTTGCCGTCGTCGCAGATGAAGTACGGTCATTATCACAAAGAACCAGTGCCTCCACCGAAGAGATCACCAGCATTATCGCCAAGCTACAAAATCAGACTAGCGATGTGGTTGTGCATATTAATCGCTGTGCGGAGCAAGGACGATTAAGTGTTGAACAAGCTTGCAGTGCAGAAACGCGTATTGAACAGATCATGACAGACTTGCAAACCATCATGGGCACCAGCAATCAGATTGCCACCTCGATTGAGCAACAATCTAATGTGGTTGATGAAATTGGTCAGAACGTACTTTCAATTCAAGGTCTATCGAGAAAGAATTCAGATATATCTCAAGAGAATACTCAAGTCGCCTATTCCGTAGCAGCACAATCAGAAACATTAAACTCGGCTATTACCGAATATAAGGTATAGAACAAGACTGAGGTATAGGATAGGACAGGGCTGAGATGCCTACAGAGCCCAACTAGTTATGAACTATTTGAGCTCTGTCGTTAAGTTAGATTATTCCTTCAACAATAATATCCGCGCTTCAAAATAATCAGGGAAGGTGCGGTAAGTATTAATATAGTCATCCCAATTTTTAAAATAACCACCGAGATAATCCAGCTGATATTGGTTATTTTCAAAGGCTCCACCGGTATCAGCCAATACCGTCAAGCGACTTTCTCCATTGTGAGTTAGCATGATCAACTTACCTAAGCCTAAATGCGCTAAATCACCTGCAACAGTCACTAATGGATACACAGGGATCTTATGGTTAGCATCTTTACCATAACCCATCACAGAATCAGTTTTCTTAAAGTACCAATAACGCCCCTGCTGCTCTTTCTTTAAATTACGTTTATAACCAATGCCATTATTACGATGCACATTAAAAAACTGGCTGATAACAGCATTAGCATCTGACGTACTCTCATCATTAGTAATGTCGACTTTTACCGTGCCTTGCATTAATGAATCTTCCAGATCATAACGAGACAGCCATACCATAGGCTCTGCTAAATTATCTTTATCTAGCATACCCGTTAACACGTCTTGTTTCGTCAGTTGGTGCCGAGTTAAGTCACGCTTTGCATCGCCCTGCTCTAATGTTAAACCTTGTTCATCATGTGGCAGTGCATATAACGCATAAGGTGTATTCGCTGTCTTTTTCGCAGTGCCTTTAGCCAGTTTTATATAATATTTGGTCAGTAAAATTTTATCGTCAGGTATGTTTTTCAACAGCGGTTTATTTTTGGCAAAACCCTGCGCCTGTTGTTTATCTGGCATCCAGCGGATCACATCAAAATGTTTGGCAATAAACTCCGCATCCATCAAACGGCTTGGTGAACCTGTTGATTTATCTTCTTGCTCTATTTGGCATATAAAATTAAGGGTACGTTTTACTCGTGCTAAGTCACCACCAAATTGCGTGCTCATGCCAGCAGTAATAATACCCGGGTCGTAATTTTCACCTAAAGTAAGGTAATCCACCGTGCCCTTAGCGACATTGCAGAGTTCAGCGGTAGATGGTGTCACCATTTTACCAATAGCAGGCTTAGCTTCTAACTGATAAATAGGGTTTTTAGTTATATTTGCAGTGCTGTTAAACGCCACCAGCAGGGTAAAAGGTAATAAAGCACTCAATTTCATCATTATAAACCATCTCGATATTCGAACATGAACAACTAATATTAATAATAACAAGGACAAATATATCAGTAATCAATAATTACAAATGTACATTTATCACACTGATGTAAAGTTTATAAGCAAGTTTTAAATACAGATCTGTTATCTAAAGAGTGCCAAATATAAACTCTAGTCACTATTGTCGGCAATCATCATCAATTCGGTGTACATCTATTAGTTAAGGTAAAGGAATGCATTTTT
>Ga0209395_1007126_pt1 | contig 11842 bp, 8 predicted proteins | sample GOMGulsemesocosm_3_FD_184635 | JGI IMG/M metagenome (GOLD analysis project Ga0209395, IMG submission 184635) | Methane-oxidizing microbial communities from mesocosms in the Gulf of Mexico - GOM9D Gulf of Mexico (SPAdes) (version 2) | ecosystem: Environmental > Aquatic > Marine > Cold seeps... | reverse complement strand
TCGCCTAGCACTATTGCCCGTAGACTGTTGTTCTTCTAACTTTTGTTTTTCTGATAATAATGATTGTATTTGCTCTTTTATTTTAGTGATTTGTTGATCGTCGCCTTCCTCATCTAAGGTGACTATCATGTTATCAATAGCTTCTATATCGTCATTAATACGCCTAGCTAAACCACTCGTTTCAACTAACTCTTGATCGAGTAACGACAGGGTATTATTAATTTTAACTAGGTGTAATTCACCGTCTTGAATTTCTTGCTCGAGTAAATTCACTTCCGCTTGAAGTTTGTTATCTTCAATTTCTATTTGCGTGGTAATGTCATGTTTAATAATTAAAAAAATGAGAATGACTGCACCTAAGCCGCACGACATAATATCGAGAAACGATAAGCTAAAAGTAGTGAATTTACGTTTAATTGCCATCTATTTAACTTTCCTTATTCAGGTAAATTTAATGCATAGTTAACTTAAAAGATTAAGCAGTTGCTATGCTGGTTCATTACCCTCAGCACTTAAGTGATTAAGTAGATTATTGTCGCAATAGTCTTGGGTTCTTTGCACTAACCTTTCTTGCATAAGCTGTAATTGATGAGAAAAGAACATGATAAATATGCTTATCACTAAGGCAATAAAGGTGGAATTAAACGCTACCCCTAAACTATTGGTTATACCGACAATATCACCCTCAACCGCTTTATGAGCTTGCCCTAAAGCATCACCAATGCCTCGTACGGTGCCAATAAAGCCAATTGATGGTATTGCCCAAGAAATATAACGCACCATGGCTAGCTCACTATCTAGCCGGTCTGATTCTGAGTCACATATATTTTTAATAGCCGCTGCCACAGCGGAAACACTACCTGTTGCAGCAAAGCGTTTTAGGGAAATAAGTAAAGTCCGTGGTGCTAGCATTTGTTGTTTATCTGCGGGTAAGGCTTGTAAAGGTTGACACAAATTTTTTGCATCTTCAGGCAAAATACTCGCGCCAGCTTGGACACTGAGCATTGCTTGATCAAACATACTTTTTTCTTGGAAAGTACTATACGCTTTAAATGCCATGATCATTAATGCCCACAACATCAAAATTAAACATGTTTCTTGCTCATAGTCTTTTAAAACTAAATAAATTGAACGTTTCTCTGTCACTAAACTCCCGGCAATTTGCTGAGCTTGCTGCATTTGCAATAAAACTTCTGCCTCTGGACGGATGACGGTAACAAACAAGGCGTGCACAATAATAATGGCTAAGAGTAACGAAAAAAGTTGATAGAAAAATTCAGTACCGTTATTGTTTTTCATGGCTAATCCTTAAATATCAACCGGAAATGAAACAACCAAATCTTCTGATATTTCTTCAGAAGGAATAAAGTCAGCGGTTTGTTCTTGTTTGTTGTTAACCGTTTTATCGGGTGGAAAATCCTCTGATATGACTGGAGACTTTGTTTTTGAAGCATTTGTCGACGGTAATGCTTTTACTGGCTTAGCCTGCTGATTATTTACTTTTTGCTCGACATTACCTTCGGGTACTTCCTGTACCTGTACAGCAACAATAGAAAAAGATATCAATAAAAAATAACTTCCGATTAACGTTGTTTTCATTTATTTGCCTCCAATTAATTTTATTTTACATAACGAGCAATACGAAACCCGACATCATTACGTTTATCGTTGCCATAATCTCGATACGATAAACGCAGTGTTGTTTGACTACCATGTGCCCAACTTGAGCCGCGAATAACATGGTAATCACCAGATAATGGGCCACTAGGATCTTGCTCTATAGCTAACGAGAGGCCGGTGTTTATTTGGTAGAAATCGTGTTGCCACTCAGCGACATTACCAGCAAGGTCAAATAGTCCTTTGTCGTTTTGAACAAATGATCCGACCGGCGCACTGGCAGCATATTTATCGTTATATTGTGGAATGATTGTGCCTAAAATTGCGGCGCCTGAAATATCGGCAAAATTCCCAGCATTTTGGCTAGGAGGAAGGCTTTTCCCCCATGAATATTTGAGCATTTCCCCGGTGTTGTATCTACTTGCCCAAACCCACTCTGCTTCAGTAGGCAAACGATAACCTTCTTGCTGAAGATCAAAGCCTACTAGTTTGTTGTTTTCAATGTGATAAACGGGCACTAAGTTTTCTTTCTCAGACAACCAATTACAAAATAAGGCGGCTTGAATCCAAGGAATATTAACCACAGGTTGGTTACTGCCATTTAAACTATTTCCTTTTACGTTGCCAGAAGAATGTGTCCTTAAAAATTGTTTAAATTCTTTATTAGTTATTTCCATAAAACCTAAATAAAAAGGTTTTGCTAGGTGAATACTTCGCTTTACTTCATTTGCTCGTCGCCCTTGCTCTCTGCGAGAAGCTCCCGTTTGAAATGAGTCATTTATTTTGAATAACTTAAGCTTACTACCTGTCGCCGTTGTGATCACAGTCTTAATATTTTCCCATTTTGCTTGATCTATTGTTTTTAATTCCACTTTAAATACTTGCTCCGCATTGGGTGTAGGTAAAATAGATGTCTGATAATCGACATAACCTTCTTTTTCGATGCGAATATGCTGTTGTTTACTAGGTAAAGATAAAGAATTATCTGCGCGTCCCATTAATCGCCCTTCAACATATAGCAAGGCATCGCTTGGCGTGACTTTAAAATTAACCTGCGCAATGATAGGTTCAAGGGTGAATTGCGTATTTTTACTTTGGCCAGACTCAACAAGAAAATGATGAGTTTGAGATTGATAACCATCTTTAAAGAGTAGCAATGGTTGTTTATTATCAGGGGAGACTGCAACCGATAAAGGCGTTGTACCTAAATACTGATCACCATAGGTAACACTGACACCAGAAGGTTGAGATGTTATGGCTAGCTGACCAGATAATTTAAACAATGGCACTTTTGCCAATACTTGATCTTGCTCAGCGATTACCGAGATTTTTCGGCTGGTTTCTTGATAACCTTGCTTTTTGAACAATATGGATTGGTCGCCTTCAAGCATGTTAATAGTGGTTGGTGTTAACCCTAACAGCGTACCTTGATGGTAAATTTCCACGCTAGGAGGATTGCTGCTTACTTCAATGCTTGCCCACGCGGGTTTTAAAGATACCGCTAATTGTTGGCGCTGACGTTTACCCAAAATATTAATGTTTTGCTTATGCTCAAAATGATCTTTAGCATTGAATGATATTTCATGCTCGCCTGCTGCAATTTCTTTAATTAAATCATTTTCGAGCGTTACTAATTCACCATCTACTTTGACTACCAAATCATGGGTGATATTAGCAAGGATCTTAAGCTCCCCGGGTAAGGGTATAAATGAAAATAGCCTTTGCTGATTTTGCTCATCGCTGACATTAAATGATTGTGACAAGGCGTAATAGCCATTTAATTCGGCAATTAATTGATAATTACCTGGGCGCATTAATAAATGATCATCTAACTTAAGATGCACCTTGCCATTTATTTCAATATTATTTACCGCAGGTACCGTTGTTATGACGACAGACTTTGAGGAAAATAAAAACCAAAGTATCAATGCAGAACTCAATAAAACTATGCCTGCGAGATAACGAGGTAGTTTCGATTGTCTTTTGTTCACGTCATTATCAACAGCAGATGAAACAAATTCATTAGCACTAGTTGTTGGCTTGTCATTTATATTAGATTTACTCATCCATTACTCACTTTTTCGATACAAGAAATCTCGATGGTATGCTGAGAGCTGTTTGGCATGATGGTGACTTGATGACGCACATCTCTGTATCCTTTTCGAGAACCTAGGAAGGTATACTCCCCCGGTTTAAGCTGTAATTCTTTATTGGTAAAATTACCTAGCTCACCCACACGGTATAAGGTGACTTTGGTTTGATTATCAGAGGTGATATGAAGCGCAACCGGAATAGTTAGCTGTTGTAATAGCGCCGATATATTCGCTACCTGTTGATTTAACCTGGGCTCTGGCTGATTAATCTGTTTTGCATCTTTGAGTGTATTTACTGCTTGAACGTATACCCCTCTATTGGTTAATCGTTGTGGTTGATCAATAATATTATTCAACTCTGTATCGAGATTTTCACGCGATTGACTGCGAATAAGGCCAATACGAGCAGACATTAAGGTATTGTCTAATGCTAATATTTGTTGATATAGAGCTACAGCTTCTGACCACTTTTCATTACCTTCATTTGACACTGCTCGCTGTTGTTTCAAGGTAATAATCGTTTGTTTTTGTTTATTTTTAGTTTCTGTAATGGCTTTTTGGGGATCTGTTACTGTGGGTTTTACTTTTTTCGCCTTGTTAAATGCTAGTAGTGCTTGAGTAAATTCTTCATTGTTTAAATACATATACCCTTTCGACATAGCGCTAGAGTAATTTCGTTCAACAATGGCATCGTTCACCAAAGTAAGTTGTTGTTTTACAAGCTCAGAACGTGCATCTATTTCTTCAGCTTGTAAAAAACTATTCTTAGCAGCATCAAGTTTTTTCTCCGCGACTAGAACATTACCTTCATCAACGAGTTTAATGACATCTTGTAATACTTCACCGCGATTTAATGCAATAAGCGCTTGCTCATCATCAGGTTTGATATTTAGCGCCACGGTTAATTTACTGATAGCTTGCTGTTGATTACTTTCAGTTAATGCAATAACGCCAGCTTGATAATATTGTTTAAAAGTATCTTCCGATCGTTCTTCAATTAACGCCAATTGCTTTAAAGTAAGTTGATAGCTTTTAAGTGCTTGGTCAAACTCTTGTAAGCGGTAATGTACATCACCAGATTCAGCAATAGAAATCGCTTTTAAAAAGTCTTCTTTAGCCCATGTTTTAACCTTTTTATCCTCAAGTAATTTCTGTTTGTTCATTACTTTCGATAAAATATCTTGTGCCGATTTTCTATTTTTAGCCAGTTGTGCTTCTTGCCACGGTGAAACATCTATTGGTTTTTTCAGTGCTTCTTTAACGAAGTCTTCTGTATTGACTTGTTGAGGAAGCTCAACATTTTTCGGCAAAGTAAATACCACAACGTATAACACCGAAAGTAATATTAATAGCCCAATAATAACTAGGTAACGAGTTGAAAACCAAGCACTAAAAGCCACAAGGACGGGTTTTCGTTCTGGTGATAAATTTAACGATACCTCGTTAGATACAAAATTATTGTTATCATTTTTCGGTTCATTAGACATATGCATATTCCATTTATTCAATCAAAGTTATTATTGTTGGTATCAGTAACATTTCCCTTAGAGATGTCAGCTAATGAATAGAATTGTCAGTGTCTACTTGGTAAATCTCTTGTAAAATTTTGCGCCACTGTTGATATTGATTATCAACAGTGCCCGTGAGAGTTACCGTACGGTCTTCTAATTCAATCACTTGAGACTCAATACTCGCCTCGAGTGAATCGCCTAATTCTTGTAATGCTTCTACGTGGATCAACGCTTCTTCCGAGCGTTCCATGCCATCTTTTAAAACGTAACCACCTGCTGTCATACCTACTATGCTAGCAGCACGCACGGAGGCGGATGAGTTACCTGCACCTAGAATTCCAGCAATAATGGCAGCTGCACCGATAATTTTTTGATTTCGTGCTTGGTATTGCATTTTTCGCATCGCGACTACTTCTTTGAAGCTTTCATGGCGCCATTCTTTATAGGGAGCTTTCATTTCTTTAACGTAGCTACCGTAATACTCTTGCAAGGTATCAATAAACAAATAGTCGCGTTCGCGTATTCTTTTTATTCGTAACATCAAAGGTTCGTTTTCAGCAGGTAAACGATTAATAACGACACGACCTTTTTCATCACTATCTAAGTATTGAGAAAATTTTTGTTGAGAGAATGATTGGGCAAACTTTAATTCAGACACCAAACGAATGTGTTGCAACTCTTTAGAGCTCAGCTTTTGGCGATAATTATTGAGATCATTAGTAATTAGGTTATATATATTTTGAAAAGGCTCATAACGCAATTGAGTTTTTTTGTTATAAGCATAGTGACTTGCTTTTTCATGATACGTCTTAGTAAACCAGTGATGGCCAGAAGAGTCAGATACTGTAATATCTATTTCAAGCATTTCACCATCAGAGTGCACAATGGAGCCTTTTACAGTGACGTCTACCGATTGATGGCCTATAGGAATAACTCTAACAGCTCCCCATGCAGAGCTTGATTGCACGGTTTCCATTAAAATATATGGAAAATAACTCGCTTCAGCGATTCTAATTTCAGGAAAAACCAATACATCGTCATCTTGATCAGCTAACTGTTCTAGCCCTGCATCAAATATTGTAATGCCAACATCAAGTAATTCATTTTCAGGGATGTTTTCCGTCACTTGGTGAACGGCGGTAACTTCTGTCGTTTTTAATTCAGTGCTACTACAGCCGCTGTTAATTATAACAATGCCTATAATGCTACAGCGTAAAATTTGTTTTATTGTTGTTATCGCCATCATATTAATTTCCTTGCGATTGATTTTTATATTTACGGTACTCTTGCCATAATTTTTCACGTAATGTCGCGTCTGACTCTTTTATGGCCGCTTCTCTAATCTGTCTGGCTACAACATCGTCATCATTCCCGCTTGGAATATCTGCTGGTGGTGCATAAACATTGGCTTGTTGTTGCACTTCTCCTTTTCTTCCACCTGAACTAACGGGCGGCATACTGCCGTTACCCGAGCTACTATCACTTCCCATTTGTTGTTCTGCATTCTCTGTAGAGCTCATTTCACCGTTCAGTACGTCATCGTATAAACTGGCAAAATCTCCACTTTGTTCAGTTTCTTGTGAACTGCCTTTTTCATTCGCTTTATTTTGAATGTACTCACGCTCACTTAAAATCATGCCGTCATAATCTTGCATTCCTTGATTTAGCTTACTGTCTAAGTTAGCTATGCGCTCTCCACGAGTCATAGCACCTTCCCCAGTGCTCTGGCCTTCAGCTATTTCTCCGCTTGATGCCGATGATGAAGAGTTAGCAGAAGAACTTTGCTCACTTTGCTGGCCTTGTTCACTCTGTTGACCCTGTTCATTGCTGGCCATTTCAGCATCTTCACTTGCGTTAGATTGGCTAGAATTACTACTTTCCTCTTCTGAAAAGTCGATATCTTCACTTGGATTTTCACTTGTTTCACCAGACATTTCTTCTGTTGATGTTTCTTCTGTGACTTCGCTATTTTCTGATTGACTTGATGATTGGTCTGTTGACTGACTCGCGTCTGATGGCTCACCTTGTTGCTCAGCACTCTTTTTAGTTTGCTGTGTATCTGCACTTGGGAATGTACTGCTTGTTTGGCTTTGACTCTTCCTTGATGGTCTTTGCCTGCTTGGAGGCATATTGCTCGCACTTGGTGAGGGTCGAGAAGGTAAACCAGAGGATTGGCTTGGTGGTTTTGGCAGTGCTCGGCTACTTGCCGGAGAACTTGCACTCGGCGGTGAACTAGCGCTAGGAGGTTGTTGACTTGGCGGCGGTGGCGGAGTTTCTTGGGTAGTTTTACAGCCAGTTACCACAACAGCTAATAACATTATATGAACTAATGAATACGATACTTTCATAGATACCTTCTTATCTAGTCAAAACATACAGAGGTAATTTTTTTGTCTCTACCGGTGCACCGTTTATAAGTTTTGGTCTAAATTTTGTATTTCGCAAGTATCTAGATATCTTAATTTTTTTAGCCACGTTATCCTTATAAGCAGCATCGGTCACTTCTATATTTCTAGCGTCACCATTTCTTGTTACATCGATTGAAACACGCGCATAATTTGCACGCTCTTCAACACTAATCGCATCAAGATGGCTACTGGTAATTCGATCAAGATACGGTAGATTGGGTAACGAGATAGGTTGCGTAAATAGTGACTCTATTTCCGAGCTGAAATTCGTTTGTTTAAGTGCATATTGATAAGTCTTTTGATACTGCTCAATAGCGCTATGTCTCTTATTGTAAACAAGATGCCAATCCGCTAATTTCAATCGATTTTCAATAAGTAGTGCATCAGTAACATCTTCTTGATTTTTTAATATTTCATATTCTCGTTCTATGAGAAATTTGCCTGTTTTATAACTGGTTCGCTGCATACCAGGTATGAAACTTGAATTTGAATCATGAATTAACGAACGTGAATTACTAGGTGATGACGGGTTTGTTAATAAATGTTGCGTTACCATTAAACCGTTAAAGGCTTGAACTAGTTGAATATTGGTATCGCCAAACTGTAAGGCGATTAAGTTTGCTGCACGATAATAAGCCGTCTGAGAATTAACAAGATCTTCAATAGGTTTATCTGAAAAATTTGATAAAAATGACTTTAAGTACCATTTAGCAATCGTTAATTCAAAATCAAGTTTTTCAATATCCTCATCACCGTAGTTACGACGATAAATTTGATAAAGGTAATGATAATTTTTTTTAACTAATAACCATTGTTTACTCTTCTTTAAGTTACTAATAAGTTGAAAAACAATCGGTATTTGTGAACTAGAGTATAGTCCTTCATTAATTTTGTTTACGTGGATTGACCGCTTTAAAACCTCTACAGCTTTATAATATTTTTCGTGTTCTTCATAAATGTTAGCTAGGCCAATTAATTGTTGAGAAATAGGTGCGGCATAAGCCCCTTGAGCTGACTCGAGCTCTTCAATGGCATTTTGGTATTTCTCAATATTTTCTTTAAAGGAGGTTAATCTTTCTTGGTAAGTACTCTGCGTATCTTTATCTAGAATCACATCAGAGTTCACAGAGCTAGAATCTGCTCGTGAATAATTAGGCGTGTAAAATACAAACGATAATAAAATAAATAGAAAAAAACAGCTTCTCATAAATCCCCCTCATAAGGGTATTACACCATACACACGCTCATTACAGCGCCATTTACTTATTGCCTTAAATGACAATACAGCTTGGGTATTATTGAGATTCTATATTTCCGTCAGATCTTTTTTATTATATTGAATTCTTTATAGTTTTTAGTGTTGTTAACGAATTTAACAAGCAATGCGTCATCTTGATTTAGCACTGCAGTTCTATCATCACCCTTAATTATAAAGTATAGATTGCAATGTGATTATGTAAAGAATCAACTGAATAAATTTTACACAAATAACGTTTGACGGGCTTTTAATATTGAGCTTTTTGCTGAGGAATTTAGCTCTAGGTGCATATATTTGCTAAATGAAGGGTTATTTTCGACTTGGAGAGAAGTGCTAAGCAATAGCAGTGTACACCGATGAAAGTCTATATAAATAAGCTGCTCATTAAAAATAAGCAGCCATAGTTAAACTTATACAAGTTTGAGTAATGTCGCGTTTTTCATGATTTTTATACTAAGTTTGCGCCACGGCACTATCTTTAGCAGTTACTACGTCACTAACATTATCATTAATAAAGTATACTGAAACTGCACCTAAAATCATCGATATGCCCGCTAGCATAATGATAAAAATAGCTTGGTTATCAAAAACCGATGTTAAAATCCAGCCAGCGAAGATACCTGAAAGAATTTGAGGTGCTGCAATGGTAAAGTTAAAAATCCCCATATAAACCCCCGTTTGTTTAACGGGCAATGAACCCGCTAAGATTGCATAAGGCATAGCTAAAATAGCAGCCCAGGCAATACCTATGCCTATCATAGGAAGAAATAGTGATACGGCCCCTTGAGGTACTTCAATTTGAGTAATCAATAAGTTAACCATAGTTAATTCAGGGTTTTGTAAGATAAAAATACTCAAGTAACCTAAACCACCAGCCAATAAAGATAACGAATAAGTTAACTTGCGGCCAAATTTATTGGCAATTTTAGAAAGGAAAATAGAGAAAATAGCGGCAAATAGCGAGTAAGCTGCAAAAACGATACCGACCCAATCTGCTGCTGTACTTTTAGCATTAACGATATGCTCAGGAATGTTTTCTACCGTGGCTAAATAAGCAGGATCAAACCATTTCGCATCCACCCCCCAAATATGTTGTGCCAATGCAGGGTTTGTATAAACCCACATAATAAATAAAGCAAACCAAGAGAAAAATTGCACCACAGCGAGTTGTTGCATGGTTTTAGGCATAGTTTTTACTAAGGCGAAAAAGTCTTTTAACTTAGTAGCTAATGGCAGTTCTACAACTGCTTTCTCAATTAACGGCTGACCATTTTCACCCGGCGCGTATTCTTTAGTTCTAAGCACAGTCCATAACACCGAACCTAACATCACCGAAGCACCAATGTAAAAGGCCCAGATAACTGAAGGGGCTACCTCTCCGGTACTTGCAGTGTTTTCTAAACCTATGACATTGGTTAGTACAAACGGTAATATCGAACCACATACCGCGCCGATATTAATGAGAAAAGACTGTACTGAATAACCAACATTACGTTGCTGAGCTGGCACCATATCGGAAACTAAAGCCCGAAATGGTTGAAAAGCCATATTAAATGACGCGTCCATGAAGGCTAACATCATCGCACCAAAAAATAATGGTGTAATAAAAGCCGCTAATGAAGATGAGTTTGGCATTAACAACATCCCAACTGCCGCCAAAATTCCGCCCACTAATATATAGGGGTTTCGTCTACCCACTCGATTCCATGTGCGGTCAGATGCAGAGCCTACCAGCGGCTGTATTAATAATCCCATAATAGGAGCCACTAACCAAAAGAGTGACAGTGAATGTAAGTCGGCTCCTAAGTCAGATAATATTCTACTAGCATTCGCGTTTTGTAAGGCGAAACCAAATTGCACACCTAGAAAGCCGAAACTAACATTCCAAATCTGCCAAAAACTTAACTTCGGCTTAGTACCGGAGGTATTCTCAATATTGCTATTACTCATAGATTCGAACTCTTCTGATAATGAAAGTTATTCAATCGTGTGATGCCAATTGAATTAATATACTCACTAAACACTACAACAGCTATCAATTACATACGTATTCACGAGGGGAATAGACTCACCCCTTAATGAATAGTTATTGTTACCGGTTGATGTTGCCAAGTAAATTTTATCGACAAGGTCTTTGTTGCCTTATCCCAATACGCGCTTTGTTTTTCTGTTGTTAGACTATTGAGCTGTTCGCTAACATTAATGTTTATATCTGCTACTTTAATGTCTGTCGGAGCTTGTTGCCAATGATGGATCACTAACGTTACCTCTCTTTCGATTGGCATTTGTTGATAACCTTGAGTTTCTCTCTCTAAGGAAATATTCAGGCTCGGCTTTTCAATATTACCCGCTTGTTTTGCTTTAAAATGTAGCAGTTCAAACTGACCATTTTTGATAGTTTGAAAGGTTTTGCCATCATCTTCAAACATCATCCCATTTGCAGAAGTTACTGAGTTATCGGCATAATAATGTAAAGTAAGCTGTTTACTGGCATATGCTTGAGTAGACTGAATATCCTCAATCATTGGAATAAACGAACCTGCCCGCACTAATACCGGTATGGTTTCTAAACTCACTGGATAGTGGATCTGCTGTTGCCCTTGATATTTTTTGTCTGACCAAAAGTCAAACCAAACCCCTTTTGGCAGAGAGATTGGCACACTTTTCACATCAGCATCAGTGACAGGTGTGACTAAAAAGGCATCCCCCCACAAATAACTTTCTTTATTATCGATCAGGTCTAAATTAGTAGAATCTTCAAAAAACATTGGTCGCATCAACGGCATGCCCGTAGTGCTGTTTTGATAAGCTAAGCTGTAATTATAAGGTAATAGTTTATACCTCAGCTTAATAAATTCTCTTAAAATATCTTTGGTTTTTTTATCATGAAAGATCGGCTCAGGAGCGATATTATCTTGCGCATGAGGACGATATACCGGCTGGAATACACCATAT
>Ga0209395_1007124_pt1 | contig 11842 bp, 10 predicted proteins | sample GOMGulsemesocosm_3_FD_184635 | JGI IMG/M metagenome (GOLD analysis project Ga0209395, IMG submission 184635) | Methane-oxidizing microbial communities from mesocosms in the Gulf of Mexico - GOM9D Gulf of Mexico (SPAdes) (version 2) | ecosystem: Environmental > Aquatic > Marine > Cold seeps... | reverse complement strand
TATATTCCAAACTATCATCAATCGACAACCGTTAAAACCTAGAATACGACAAAAGGTAATATTTAGTATCTAAATGTGACGCTAATATACTTAATAACCCCTCATTGGAATATATGCTCAATAATATGCCAGTATTAATACTTATGGCTGATTACTAACCTGCTGAATCAACGGCTAAAACAGATGTTAATGTGAGAGAATTCACGCTTTCGCTTTGTTTCGAAAACGAACCTGTACAAGTGTTGACACCTTCCAAAATGAACTTATATGCTCAATTAACCAATCAAGACAACCTGTCCCATTGGTTACATTAAGGATAAAAAATGAAACGGAATTTCAAAAATATAGCACTTGCAACTGCACTGACTAGCGCATCATTAATGACAACACAGGTCCATGCTGGCTGGTTTGATAAACCTGAGCCTACCTTTGCAAAAACCCAATACCCAATTGTCATGGTGGGTGGCGCGTTTGCCTTTGATAGTGCTATGGGCATTGATTACTGGTACGGCATTACTGATGCGCTACGTGAACAAGGTGCCGAAGTATATGTCACCAATCTGTCGAGTGCAGAGCTTAACGAGGTACGTGGCGAAGAGTTGGTTTACGATATCGAACAAATACTCGCATTAACCGGGGCAGAAAAAGTAAACCTGATTGCCCACAGTCAAGGCGCATTAGCTTCACGTTTTGCTGCTAATGACGAACGTCTTAGCGATCGCATTGCATCAGTATCAACTTCACATGCAATGAACAAAGGTACCCATTTCTCGGAAGGTTTCAGAGAATCTATAGAGGAAGGTAGCATCATTGAAACAGTCGGTGTCACCATGATTAACTTTGTTTTTAACACCCTTGAGCTACTGTCAGCAGGTGAAGACGCGACCGATGGTGATTATGATAGTCCTGAACGTGGCGATCAAGATCTGCTGCGTCTAGCAGAAGCGACCAATCGTGAGAAAGTAGCGCAATACGCCGCCAATTATACCGACATGGCAGTTATGCCAACTCAGGACTGTATGACGATTAATAACGGTGAACAAGGCGAAGTAGACTCGGCATTCTACGGCCAGACAGAATCAAATGGCGTTAAATTTTTCTCTTGGGGTGGTAACCAATACAGTACTAACTTCCTTGACCCGCTCGATTCAATGTTAGTGCCAATATTTGGTATGTTTGTGCCGGAATATAAAGAAGAAGGTGGTTTTCAGTGGGATGGTTTAGTACCCGTTTGTGGTCAAGCAATTGGTAAAGTAATCAAACTTGATTATAACGCTAACCATTTTGATGCTATTAATCAATTAATGGGCTTAGGTAGTTGGAAATTAAATATTCCAGCAATCTATACCAAACATGCCAATATGCTTGCACAACAAGGTTTGTAACGGCCATTTCTTAACTGCAAAATGTCTTAACTGTAATAGCTAATAAGTCTTAGCTTTAACAGTTAAAACTAACTATTTATGTTCACAGGCCAAAGCTTAAATGAGCGCTGTATTGGTCTTTTATCAGGATGATAGAATGCATAACATCAAAAAATCAGCGATTATTCTCAGCCTTTTTATTATCAGTGGCACCGGTATCTACTTGTCTGATAATAAATTGTATGGCGACAATTCACCTAGCGGCAAATCAACACACCATGTAACTGATGAGTCCAGTGCCAGTAGTCACGACTATATTATCGATACCGAACAACAAGCAAGCTTCACATCGTCAATTACGCTACGTAAAAAAACCGCGACGACAGTCGCAGAAATGGTGCCTTTGGCTAACATTAATATGCCTAACTCACTGAATAATACCGATCCAAGTAGCTTAATCCAGGTTGATAGTGATAACCAGTTGATCTTAAATCATGATATTAAAGTATTATTTGACTACTTTTTTAGTTCTGAAGGTGACTTACTCCCTGAAGAACTGCTTCTCAGCATGCAGCAATATATCGAACAGGCTTACCCACAACCCGCTGCGCAGCAAGCTTTAGCATTATTAGCTAAGTACGTAGATTATAAGCAAAAGATGCAAGATTTTCATGCTCAGAACTCGGTACTGCAAGATTTACCTGAACTGGATACCCTGAACTATAATGACAGTAATACAGATAGAAGCGATACCTTGCAAACCGTTGAAACATTGATGCAAGATCGTCAGGACATGCGAGAAAAAATATTCTCGCGAGAAGAAACGGATGCAATGTTTGGTAAGGAAATTAATTATGATCAATACATGCTAACTATCGCAAAATTCGATGCTGATTTATCTCCTACAGAGCGGAAACAACAAATAGCCCAAACCGCCGAGCTGTATCTAACAGAAGCACAGCAAAAAGCACGTAAACAAACCTTTATATTGCAGAATTCACCGCCTGACTTCCGTATTGATACTAATGGCGAATGCCAAGGACATGACCAAGACTTCAGCACCGAGCAAGTTATCGCATTATGCGATTTAGCCCGAAAAAGACTGGCGCGCAATGCATCAACTAGCTGAGCTGAATTAGGTTAAGCTAAATAGTCACTTCTCATTAAATAACAAAAAGGCTCACCGCATGACATGATCGGTGAGCCTATTATTAACTGCAGTATTAAAAATTAAACTATCTATCAGTCACTACATTTAACGGTTCTGATAGTTTCGCTTCACCCTGCATAATACTGATTTCAACACGACGATTACGGCGTAATTCACTTTCTTCATCGGTTAAGGGTTGGGTATCAGCCATACCTTGGACAATCAAACGATTTTCAGTGAAATCTTCAACCTTTAACATCTCGTGGGCAACTGATACCGCACGCTGACTCGACAGATCCCACTTCGAACGATATAACTCAGAATGTAATTGCTCTTTGCCTGTGTGTCCGGCAATCGTTATCATTCCCGGGATTGTCGCCAATAGCTGCGCCACTTTTTGGATCACAGGACGGAAGCGCGGTTGCAAAAATGCAGACCCTGCAGGGAACGAACCCTTTTCATTGATACGAATTATGATTTGCTGCCCTAGGTTTTCAACTTCAATACCACCACCTTCCACTTCTTCTTTGAGTGCTTCCGCTAATGCTTTAACTAATTCACTGGTATCTTCGGTTACTTCTACATTTTGTGTTGGGGTATTATCCCGAGTAGAGGTTTCTGGTGATTTACCACCATTACTGTCTTCTGCGAGTTTGTTTTTGCCTCCCGCATTTTGATCTTCACCATCTTTAAAATCTAACTCAGCTTCACTGTTATCAATCGTGTGCTGCATGATAGTTTCAATCGGTGTTGGATCCGGGCGACCTGGACGAAATTCCTGAGCAATGACAGTGGTGCCTTTGGGAATATTTTTTACATCAATCTGATTTTGGACACCAAATGCAAACTGCATCGAACCTGCAATTTGCTTAAACTTCACCACATCCATTTCTGAAAATGACAACAATAATACAAAGAAGCACATTAACAGGCTCATTAAATCGGCAAATGTACCCATCCAGGCGGGGAGACCTGGGGGTGGGCAATCACATTCATCTGACATAAGTTATCTCTCTCATTATTCCGCTGACATAAGTTATTTTTCATTAATTCCGCTGTCATTATTCAGCAGTCATGGTGTAACTAACTAAACGTCAGCATCTGCTACTTCACGTTTTGATGAGTTGAGGTAATTCTTCAACAAGCTTTCGATTACCCTAGGGTTTCGTCCTTCTTGAATACCTAAAATGGCATCCATTATCAGGGTGTTATTTAGCATTTCTTCTTCAGAACGGAGTTTCAATTTACCTGCAATTGGGATTGCGATCATATTCGCAAACACTGCGCCGTATAAGGTCGTTAACAAGGCTACCGCCATTGCTGGACCAATGGATTTAGGGTCATCCATATTTGATAGCATCGCCACTAAACCAATTAAGGTACCAATCATCCCCATTGCTGGCGCAACTTCACCAATCATACTAAATACGTGGATGCCTGCTTTATGACGTGCAGTAGTGAGTTTAATGTCTTTTTGTAAAGTCTGGCTAACGACTGTTGCATCGTGACCATCGACTAATAAGTCGATGCCTTTTTGCATAAATTCATTTTTTACTTCTGCTTCTTCAAGGGCTAAGAAACCACCTTTACGCGCTGCATCCGCCATTTCAACGGCTTGTTCGATTAACTCTTCTGGTTTGTCGATTTTGAACATAAATGCTTTAACTGCAATTTTTGCTGCAGCTAAAAATTGGCCAAAATTAAAATGCATTAATACCACAAAAAGTGAACCAATAAATACAATCAATACTGACTGAGTATCAACAAATGTACTTATATCACCGCCCAACACCATCGCCATCACGACGAACGCAAATGAGCCGACTAATCCTATTAAAGTTGCTAAATCCACAACATTCCCCATCTCAAGCAAATTATCATCATATTTTATAGCGAGTGTATTCTTGATCTATATCGGCAAGCAAATAAAATTCTGAAGTGATCTTATTCTGCTTATCGCTGTCATCTCACAGTTAAGCTATATATATCTTATTAACTGGGATATCCCCAAACTACTTCAAGATGCTATATCAGAGACAAGTCTCCCGTAGGGCAAGCCGAAAGAAGATATCTTCAGCGTTATGAAGCCTTAATTTAGAAAAACTAAACCTTCGACTTCATGCCTTGAATATCCTCTCATTCGGTTTGCTGATCGTGCATCTTGAAGTAATTTGGGTATAATACCCGAGTATATTATCAGAGGGACACCCGATGGCGGTAAAAAAACCAGAAAATATGACGTTCGAGGCGTCAATTACAGAGTTAGAGACGATTGTGAACAGCTTAGAGCAAGGCGATTGCGAACTTGATAATGCGCTAAAACAATTTGAACGCGGTATTAGCTTAACGCGTGCTAGCTCACAAAAACTGCAGCATGCTGAACAGCAAGTAGCAATATTACTCGCCAACGGTGATCAGCAAACGCTTTCTCCCTTCAATTCTGACAGTAGTAATTAAATAGTGCAGCTTTCAAACTCGATTACCCGATACCAGGGTCGTATCAATGACTATTTGCAACAGCAAATAAACTTGCTACCAACACACGATACCCAACTTGCCGCCGCAATGGAATATGGCCTATTACAAGGCGGAAAACGTGTTCGTCCAGTGATAGTGTATGCCGTAGGTGAAATGCTCGGTGTTAACCTTAGCGATCTTGATGGTCCAGCAGCCGCAATCGAATCAATTCATGCGTATTCATTAATTCATGATGATTTACCGGCGATGGATGATGACGATTTACGTCGCGGTCAACCGACTTGCCACATTAAATTTGATCATGCGACTGCTATCTTAGCCGGTGATGCGCTGCAACCTTTTGCTTTTGAAATATTACTCGATTGTGCACTTGCGCCAGAAGCAGAGAAAAATCGTTTAGCTATGTTGAAATCACTCACCCAAGCCAGTGGCTATAGCGGTATGTGTGGTGGCCAAGCAATGGATTTAGCCGCGACTGATAAGCAGATCTCACTGACCCAACTTGAAGCAATCCACAATAATAAAACCGGTGCATTAATTAATTGCGCAGCAAAACTCGGTGGCTTAGCATCACCACATTGCTCGGTTGAATTATTAGCGTCTCTGGATGCATGGTCTAATGCCATCGGTTTAGCTTTCCAAGTTCAAGATGACATTCTCGACATAATCAGTGATACTGAAACGCTGGGTAAACCACAAGGTTCAGATGTTGAATTAAATAAATCAACGTATCCGGCATTACTCGGTTTAGCTGGGGCTCAAGAAAAAGCCCAAGCGCTGTATCAACAAGCGATATTCGCCTTAGAAACAATTCCGCATGATACGACCACTCTCGCTTTATTTACGCAGTACATCATCGAGCGAAATAAGTAACCGATTCTAACAAAATATAAAAATTATAAAAATTATGAGCTTAGACATTTCGAATTACCCTACATTGGCATTGGCGGATATCCCTGAAGAGTTACGTCAACTACCAACAGATCGTCTCGATGAATTATGTGATGAACTGCGTAGCTATTTATTACACACAGTAGGTAAAAGTGGCGGTCACTTTGCTTCAGGTTTAGGCGTTGTTGAATTAACGGTTGCCCTGCATTATGTCTACAATACCCCATACGACAAATTATTATGGGATGTGGGCCATCAAGCCTATCCGCACAAGATCTTAACGGGTCGCCGTGATCGTATGTCTACAATCCGCCAGAAAGGTGGTTTACATCCTTTCCCTTGGCGTGATGAAAGTGAATATGACCATCTCAATGTCGGTCACTCTTCTACGTCAATTAGTGCGGCTCTCGGGCTTGCTGTTGCAGCTGAGCAAGAAGATAAAAACCGTAAGACTGTCGCTATTATTGGTGATGGTGCCATTACTGGTGGCATGGCATTTGAAGCATTAAATCATGCTGGTCATATCAATAATGACGTACTGGTTATTTTAAATGATAACGATATGTCTATTTCTGAAAATGTCGGTGCGGTAAACAAACACTTAGCAAAACTATTGTCAGGTGTTGCTTATTCAAGTTTCCGTGAAAACGGTAAAAAAGTGCTATCAGGTATTCCACCGATTAAAGAACTTGCCCGTCGCGCCGAAGAACATTTAAAAGGCATGGTGGTACCGAGTACGTTATTTGAAGAATTCGGCTTTAACTATATCGGCCCAATTGACGGCCATGATGTAAATGGTTTGGTTGAAACACTGCGTAATATGCGTAGCCTGAAAGGCCCACAGTTTTTACATGTAATAACTAAGAAAGGTAAAGGTTACGCACCTGCCGAGCAAGACCAACTTGGTTATCACGCAGTGCCAAAATTCAATCCAGAAGAAGATACATTACCTGTTGCCGCAGCATCAAAACCAACTTTCTCTAAAATATTTGGTACTTGGTTGTGTGATGTAGCAGCAACAGATAACAAGCTAGCCGCAGTAACACCGGCGATGGGCGCAGGCTCGGGGATGATCAAATTCTCTGAGACTTATCCAAAACAATATTTTGATGTGGCGATTGCCGAACAGCATTGTGTGACGTTTGCAGCTGGTCTAGCGATTGGTGGTCATAAACCGGTTGTTGCTATCTACTCAACATTTTTACAACGTGGTTATGATCAGCTGATCCACGATGTGGCAATTCAAGATATTCCGGTTCTGTTTGCTATTGACCGTGCAGGCCTCGTTGGCGCAGATGGTCAAACTCACCAAGGTGCGTTTGATATTAGCTTTATGCGCTGTATTCCTAAAATGGTGATAATGACGCCAAGTGACGAAAATGAATGTCGTCAAATGCTGCATACCGGTTACCAGTATAATGGTCCTGCCGCAGTACGTTACCCACGTGGTAGTGGCACTGGTATTGACGTTGAGCAAGCATTTACTGAATTTGAAATCGGTAAAGGTATTGTACGTCGTCAAGGTGAAAAAGTAGCGATATTATGTTTCGGTACCTTAATGCATAATGCAATACCAGCGGCTGAACGTTTAAATGCGACAGTGGTTGATATGCGCTTTGCCAAGCCGTTAGATGAAGCATTGTTAGCAGAGATGGCGAACAGCCATGATATCTTAGTCACTATCGAAGATGGCGCGATCATGGGTGGCGCTGGTTCTGGCGTGAATGAATACCTGATGGCGAACAAGTTAATGACTCCGACATTAAACTTAGGTCTGCCAGATCAGTTTATTCATCAGGGAACCCAAGATGAAATCTATGCTGAATTAGGTTTAGATGATATTGGTATTGAAGCCAGCATTAAGGCGTTTATTGCGCTGTAACAGTTTTTTGAAATAGTGCTGAATACCAATAAAGAAAAAGCCCTGCTCGATTCACATCCAGTAGGGCTTTTTGCTTTAGCGATTCGCCGAAAAGACATTTTGCTAAGAAAAGTCTAAATCCTTTCTTATGCTAGTTATCTTTAATTAAACGTTAAATACGGTTTTCTTCAACTGCGTGGCAAGCAATTAACGATTTACCGAATTCAGCCAGTTTAGGCTGTTCGACATTACAACGTTCATTAGCAAACTGACAACGAGCGTGGAAGGCACAGCCTTTAGGCGGATCAAGTGGTGATGGTAATTCACCCACCAGCTTGATGCGTTCACGGCGGTGTTCAGGGTTTAACTGCGGCGTACTTGATAACAAGGCTTGGGTATACGGGTGACGTGGATTAGCAAACAACTCTTCTTTGGTTGTATGTTCAACAACACGACCTAGATACATAACAATCACTTCATTGGCAATATGCTCAACCACAGATAAATCATGAGAGATAAACACATAGCTTAAGCTCAGCTCGTCTTGTAAGTCCATCATCAAGTTTAATACTTGCGCCTGTACCGATACATCCAGCGCTGACACAGGTTCATCAGCTACCACTACATTTGGATCTAACATCAGGCCGCGGGCAATGGCGATACGTTGACGTTGACCACCCGAGAACATATGCGGGTAACGGTCATAGTGCTCCGTTTTCAAGCCCACTTTCGCCATGATCGCTAACGATTTTTCTTTACGTTGTGCTTTGGTTAACTTGGTATTGATCTCTAACGGTTCTTCTAAAATTTGACCCACTTTTTTACGTGGATTCAACGAACCATACGGATTTTGAAATACAATCTGGATCTTCTGACGTAATACTTTAAACGTGTCTTTATCCATTTTCAGTAAATCTTGACCCTGAAAATCAATTTCACCATGTGTCGGTATCTCAATCATAGTCAGCAGACGACCAAGCGTTGACTTACCACAACCTGATTCACCAACAATCGCCAATGTTTTACCAGCATCTAGCGTAAACGATACGCCATCTAGTGCTTTTACTGTCGCATCTGGTTTACGGAAACCTTGTGGTACTTGATAGTGTTTTTTCAGATCAACCGCTTTCAATAATGGCTGCTGCTCTGCAGTGTTTGAACTTACAACTTCACTCATGCTGCAGGTCTCCCCTCAATAGTTAACGGCGTATGACATTTAACCTGGCCTAACGGACTTGCATGCGCACCCGGTTCTTCGCAGCGGCACTTATCTGTTGCATAAGGACAACGTGGATTAAGCAAACAACCCACAGGACGATCATAAGCACCAGGAACCACACCAGGTAATGCCGCAAGACGAGACTGGCCAATTGCTGATTCTGGTGATGATGCTAGCAATGCTTGTGTATACGGATGCTTAGGATGCTTAAATACTTCCTCTGCAACACCAGTTTCGACAATTTGACCTGCGTACATAACCACAACACGGTCGGCAACTTCTGCAACTAGGGCTAAATCATGGGTGATCAGTATCAGACCCATATTATTTTTCTTCTGCAGCTCAACTAATAAGTCAATAATCTGTGCTTGAATAGTTACATCCAGTGCCGTTGTCGGTTCATCGGCAATCAATAATTTGGGATCGCACGCTAATGCCATCGCAATCATCACACGCTGACTCATACCACCAGATAATTGATGCGGATATACGTTTAAGCGACTTTCTGGTGCTGGAATACCAACTAAATCAAGTAATTCAATCGCACGTGTTTTGCGGTCTGCTTTACTGCCCCCCTGATGCACTTTCAGTGCTTCCATGATCTGATAACCCACCGTGAAACACGGATTCAAGCTGGTCATAGCATCTTGGAAAATCATTGAAATATCAGCGCCCGTCAATTGACGACGTTGTTTTTCAGGCATAGTCAGTAGATCTTTACCTTCATACAATAAACTATCCGCTGAAACTTTACCTGGGTGTTCAATCAATCCCATGATAGACATAGAGCTTACTGATTTACCTGAACCAGATTCACCAACGATACCTAGGATCTCACCTTTATCAACACTATAACTAATATTATCAACCGCTCTGAAGCCGCTGAATGTGACTGATAAGTTTTTAATTTCTAACAGTGACATAAACCAACCTCTTACTGTTTCAATTTAGGATCAAGTGCATCACGCAGGCCATCACCCATTAAGTTAAATGCTAATACGGTTAGCAAGATAGTCACACCAGGAAAAGTAACAACCCACCATGCGCTTTGCACGTATTGACGCGCATCCGCGAGCATAGTGCCCCACTCAGGTGTTGGCGCTTGCGCACCTAAACCGAGGAAACCCAGTGCCGCCATATCGAGAATTGCGTTTGAAAAACCCAACGTCGCTTGCACGATAAGTGGCGCTAAACAGTTTGGTAATACCGCATTAAACATGATACGCATCGGACCCGCACCAGCAATACGCGATGCAATCACGTAGTCTTTACTCATCTCAGCCATCGTTGATGCACGTGTTAAACGTACATAGTGCGGAATAGAAACCACTGCAATCGAGATAGATGCATTTACAATACTTGGTCCCATAATGGCCACAATAGCGATAGCTAATAATAGACTTGGCATTGCTAACATGATGTCAACTAAACGCATGATCACTGTTTCAACACGACCACGATAATAGCCTGCAACTAGACCTAATAAGATACCCATGCCCAGTGATAATGTTACTACTAACATCCCTACAAACAGCGATAAACGCGCACCGTGGATCAAGCGAGATAAAATATCTCGGCCAACTGCATCGGTACCTAGTAGATAACCGCCAGTCCATGATGGTGGCTGTAATAGCGCATCACGGAACTGCTCTACTGGTGAATAAGGGGCTATAAAATCGGCAAATACAGCAATGAAAATTATCGCTACAATATACACAAGGCCAACAACCGCGCCTTTGTTTGAACTAAAATACTTCCAAAACTCTTGTAATGGACTTAACGGCTTTAGCTCGAGTGCTACAGGCGCGTTATTTGAAACTTCACTCATAATCTATTTTCCTTGTATCCTGTACCCTTGTATCCGGTATTCTATTTCGCGTGACGAATACGTGGATTAACAACACCGTAGATAATATCTACCAGTAAGTTAACTAAGATAATTAATGTGGCGATAATTAAAATACCACCCTGCACTACTGGGTAATCACGACGGCCAATAGATTCAATTAACCATTTACCAATACCCGGCCAAGCAAAAATAGTTTCGGTTAAGATCGCACCGGATAATAAGATACCCACTTGCAGACCAATTACAGTGATCACTGGAATTAAAGCATTACGCAAGGCATGGATAACAATCACCCGCCAAGGTGCTAGGCCTTTGGCACGCGCAGTACGAATATAGTCTTCCCCTAGCACTTCTAACATTGAAGAACGCGTCATACGAGCAATAACAGCCAGTGGAATAGTACCTAACACGATAGCTGGTAAGATAAGGTGATGAATAGCAGAGCCAAACGCACCCACTTCATCAGATAATAGTGAATCAATAAGCATGAAACCTGTTACGTGTTCAATCCACAGTGACACATCAATACGCCCTGAAACCGGTGTCCAGCCAAGGTTCACTGAGAACACTAACATCAGGAGTAATGCCCACCAGAAAATCGGCATTGAGTAACCTGTTAATGACACGCCCATAACAGAGTGGTCAAAGAAAGAACCACGTTTTACTGCAGCAATAATACCGGCAGGTAAGCCAACACAAATTGCAAATAGTGCAGCTAGAAAAGCCAATTCAACTGTCGCAGGGAATAATTCAAAAAATTCTTCTACTACTGGTTTTTTGGTTACCAGAGAGTTACCTAGATCACCTTGTAGTATGCCACCTACATAAGAAAAGTATTGCTTCCAGATTGGCTGATCTAAGCCGAGTTCAGCAGATAACATGGCGTGACGTTCTGGTGAAATGCCACGTTCACCCGCCATGATTTCAATCGGGTCACCGGGGATCATATGAATGAGCGTAAATGTCAGTAAGGTAATACCGATAAATGTCGGGATCACAGTACCTAATCGCTTTAAAATAAATTGGAACA
>Ga0209395_1007121_pt1 | contig 11845 bp, 9 predicted proteins | sample GOMGulsemesocosm_3_FD_184635 | JGI IMG/M metagenome (GOLD analysis project Ga0209395, IMG submission 184635) | Methane-oxidizing microbial communities from mesocosms in the Gulf of Mexico - GOM9D Gulf of Mexico (SPAdes) (version 2) | ecosystem: Environmental > Aquatic > Marine > Cold seeps... | reverse complement strand
TTTGGGGAACCGGCGCAATTGTCGCGAGTCAACTGAAATCAAATAAAGAAGAGTTTCCTGATGCTATTTTCGTACTTGATGAAGAAGGAGACCTACGCAATCAGTGGGGATTAACCGAAAAAAGCTCAGCGATCATCTTATTAGACCAAGCCGGAAAAATCTTATACGTTAAAGATGGTGAAATGAATCCGACAGAAATTGATAACGTGATAGGACTTATTAACGCTAATATTTAATGCCTAATCCCCCACAAAAGCGGCTACTCTAAAAGACGAGTCAATTTATTTTGCCCAAATATGGCTCGTCAAAAATCCTTCCCATATAAACTATCATTAAAATATTCTTCGTTATCCAACAGTTTTTTATACCTATACAATACTTTTATGTCCATATCAGGTATAAATAAAGCTTATATTCACTCCCTCTTAATGCGCTGTTAGGTTTGCTATGTCCGTTACTGATACCAATATAAATAAAATTGAATCGAGTATTTTAAACAGTATTCAACAACTACGTAAAGTTGCCAAAGATAGAGGCATAGATGGTATGTTGACGGTAAATAAGCTCACCACGTTTGAACATAGAGCCATCCAGCGTGTTAACCAAGAACAAATAAAACAGCAACAAAATCTAGAAAGCATTGTCGTTCGTGCGAATAATTTTTGTGATGATGTAACCAGTGAAAATATTGACCCAGACTGGCTCAGTGCTTTCATGTCGATGGCCAAAGATATTTCAGGCCCTCACATGCAAATATTATGGGGAAAAATTTTCGCACTAGAATTAAGCCACTCAGGTAGCTTCTCGGTAAAATCATTACGTACACTAAATCAAATGACTCAACGTGAAGCACAAATGTTTCAGGCCGCCTGTAATTTAAGCTCACAAGTGGGTTATGACACTAACCATAAGATTGTCCTTAACTGCCAAAATAGCAGCAAAAGTTTCTTATTGTTTAATAAGCCGCAATTCAAATCGATTAATTTAGGCCGACATAAATTGCCCTACAACAGCTTTTTGACCTTGTCTGAATTGGGGTTAATTCATAATAATGAACTAGAAATGGTGAATCTTCCTCTAGATAAAGATTTACCGATAAGCTACGGGGAAGAGAAGTTAACAATGAAAGTTAAAAGCCGTTCATCAAGGATGAAGTATTACCGCTTTACTAATATTGGTGATGAACTGGCTAAACTCATTCCTCACGAAAATAACAGTGAGTATTTTTCTGAGTTAACCAGCCACTTGCATCACGCATTTCATTTTTAAGCTGAGTTACTTAGCAACAACAAAAAATGGATTTAATACCGATTCTTGGTGATTATACAATAAAGGGCTGCCATCAAGTTGCACGACTTTTGCTCCTGCTGCACAAGCCACAGCATGTCCAGCTCCTGTATCCCACCAACAAGTTGGACCTAGGCGTGGATAGCAATGTGCACTGCCTTCAGCAATCAGACAGAACTTCAATGAACTACCAACTGGTATAATATCTGTTTCTTTATAACGGGCTAAATACAATGCCATTTCTGGACTTGCATGAGAGCGAGAACCAACCACTTTGACAGCTTCATCATTAGGAATTGGTAATGCCGCTAACTTAACGGTTTCACCAGCATGTAATAAGAATGCACCGTCAGTGTTGGTATAATAGAGTTTATCTAAAACAGGTGCATAGACAACACCTAATATTGGCTGCTGATTGTGGATCAAGGCAATATTAACGGTAAACTCACCATTACGTTTAATAAATTCTTTAGTTCCATCGAGAGGATCAACAAGCCAAAATGTTTGCCACTGCTTTCGCTCATCCCATGAAATACTTACACCTTCTTCAGATAAAATTGGGATATCTGGGGTGATGGTGCGTAAACTGGCAACAATAATGTCATTGGCTGCAATATCAGCTTCAGTAACTGGTGAGCTATCATCTTTGGTATCAACCTGAAAATCACGCTGATAAATCGTTAATATCTCTTGTCCTGCTGCAACAGCAATGTCATTAATTTGACTGACTAAGTGATCGATTGAACTCTCTATTGAACTATCCATTTATTCGCTCATACTCCCTTACTGACAAACGATTTTTTATAAACTATTAATTATAAAAAATTACTTAATATGACCTTGCTGTGAAAGATAAGTCATGATCTGTTGAACTGAGCTTGAAACTGGGTTACTGCCATTATCTAGGTACAATTCAGGTTTAATTGGCGCTTCATACACAGAATCAATGCCGGTAAAGTTTTTAATCTCCCCTGCACGCGCTTTCTTATAAAGTCCCTTAGGGTCACGCTGCTCACAAGTAGCAAGGTCCGCATCAACATGTATTTCGATAAACTCACTATCACCCAATAATGAACGAACTAATTCACGCTCTTGGCGGTGTGGAGAAATAAATGCTGTTAATACAATAACACCTGCATCAACCATTAACTTTGCCACTTCTCCCACTCTACGAATATTCTCTTTACGATCAGCATCGCTAAATCCCAGATCGCCGCATAAACCAAAACGCACATTATCGCCGTCTAACAAATAAGTATGATAGCCAGCTTTGTGTAATTCATTCTCTAATGCGCCCGCCACTGTCGACTTGCCAGAGCCACTTAAGCCAGTAAACCACAGCACACAAGGTTGCTGTTGCTTATTAGCTGCTCTTGCTGCTTTATCTACAGTATGTTTATGCCACACGATATTTTCAGTTGCTGGTACTGTTACTGTTTCGCCAGCATCACTTTCCTTGATAATTGTTGTCATTACACACTCACAGATAAAATGGGAATACATATGGGATCATTACTAATACCACAGTGGAATAAGCAATCGATGTCGGAACACCGAGTTTAAGGTAGTCGGATAGCGCATAGTTTCCAGCACTATAGACCATTAGATTGGTTTGATAACCATAAGGCGAAATAAAGCTGGCACTGGCGCCAAAGATCACCGCCATAATGAAAGGTAACTCGCTCACCCCATAACTCTGTGCCAAGCTAAATGAAATAGGGAACGCCAACGCGGCTGCGGCATTATTAGTGATTAATTCACTTAATAATAATGTCGCAAAATAAGTCGCAATAAACGCAGCCAATACTCCCCAACCATTAAAAGCCTGTATTAAGGATCCCGCTAATAAGTCTGAAACACCACTGGTTTGTAGCATGTTAGATAACGCTAATGCACTGCCAACTACAATCCAAAGATCAACAGGTAAACGTCTGCGGATCTCTTGCAGGGATAAAGTACCACTCATGCAAAGTAGTAATACGAATATAACTAAGCCTTTTAATAACGGCAATGTACCGGTTAGTGCTAAAGCAATCGTGCCAACAAATCCTGCCAATACGCCAATACTACGTTTATCACTTAAACGAGTGGCTACATCTAAACCACTGACCACAACAAAATCACGACTCAGATCTTTACTGTTTTTAAACTCGACACCAGGAGCTAATAGCAATGTATCACCAGCACGTAGGCGCACATTTCCTAACCCACCGCGTAAAGGGCTATGCCCACGACGAATCGCGACAACCACAGAATCAAAATGTTCTCTAAACTTACTTTCTTTAAGGGTTAAGCCATTTAGTTTTGAAGAGTGACTCACGATCACTTCAACCAGATGCTGGCCATTCAGTTCACCTTGGCCAAATAATTTCAACCCTTTAATATCTTGTAATACACCGACCGAATCAACATCACCACAAAAGAGTAACTGATCGTTGGCCTGCAATATTTCCTCTGGACAAACAGGACAAATAACATCGCCATCTCGCAGTATTTCGGCAAGGTATAGCTGCTTTAACGCACGTAAATTATTTTCGACAATCGTTTTACCAACCAGATCTGAATTAGGCTTTACATGTGCTTCTAAAAAATAAACTAATTCTTCCGTGTCATCCTGGCTATGGTCCGGCAACCTGTGGCTCATAGTGATAAGCACAACCATGCCGGCAAGAAAACCAGCTAAGCCGATAATAGAAAATTCAAAAAAACCTAACGAAGGAAGCCCTGCATCAACCACAAAACTATTCACAATAAGATTGGTAGAGGTACCAATGAGTGTTAGCGTGCCACCAAAGATCGCAGCATATGAAAGTGGAATAAGTAATTTCGTGGGCGCATGGGTATTATTACGCTTCACCGCACCGATTAACGACGCAACAACAGCAGTATTATTGGTAAATGAGGATAATAACGCAGTAGAAAAACCTAATTTAGCGACCACAACGGTAAAGCGACCGCTAGATAGCTGCCGTCCAACCCAACTGATTAGACGTGTTTTTTCAATAGTAATAGAAATAAGTAATAATAAAATTAATGTGATAAGAGAAGGATTGGTAAATCCAGCCATAACTTGTGGCATTTCAATAGAGCCAGACAAGTACGCTAAAATAACCATGCCACCAAATAAACTCGTCGGTCTAAACTTACCAGAGATAAGTAAACCAATAAAGATCACCAGTGAAACTAAAATACTTCCCTGTATCACATTCATCACAACACCCTACAGCTTGCTAATATCGATAGCTTGCCATTTCGGGAAATGTTTACGCACAAGCGCATTCAATTCAACTTCAAACTCACTAAATTCATGTGAGTGAGTGCTTCCTTTAGCATCTAATACTTGGTCAATCATACCCGCACCAACTGTTACATTGGTTAAACGGTCGATAATGATAAAGCTGCCAGTGTCGGCTACTGCATGATAATTATCAGCAGGTACAGCTTCAGTAAGCGTTAACTCACATAAACCAATTTCATTCAACGCAAGCTCTGTCGCCGCCGATTCTGCCAAGGTATTCACGTCAGTCTTATGACGAATAGCCGAGAACTGACCAGTGGTCTTCTTGCTCGCGAGTTTAATATCGTATTGACGACCAACTTCAAGTGCTTGATCGGACATCCATACCACGTTTGCCACAAACGAATCAGAGATAATAGGTTGCTGTATAGTCGAAACCAGAATATCACCGCGACTAACATCGATTTCGTCAGCCAATGTTAATGTGATCGCTTGATCTTGATGAGCAGAAGCTAATTCACCATCAAAAGTAACAATCGATTTAACCGTGCTTGATTTACCCGACGGCAATGCAACAACTTCATCACCGACACTAATTTGACCCGCCGCGATAGTACCAGCAAAACCACGGAAATCGAGATTAGGACGATTTACGTATTGCACAGGTAATCGGAAAGGCTTATCAAGAGCCTCATCAGAAGTATCAACCGCTTCTAAACATTCTAATAACGTACGACCTTGGAACCAAGGTGTACGCGTAGAACGATCAACAACATTATCACCAAGTAATGCTGACAATGGCGTAAATTCGATGGTAATGTCATTAAGCTTTTCAGTAAAACCTAAGTATTCTTCTTTGATTTCTTCAAAGCGCTGTTCAGAGAAATCAACCAGATCCATTTTATTCACGGCGACAACAAAATGTTTGATGCCCAATAATGACGCGATATACGAGTGACGTTTCGTTTGTGTCAAAACACCTTTACGCGCATCAATTAAGATCACGGCAAGATCACAGGTTGAAGCACCTGTTGCCATATTCCGAGTGTATTCTTCATGCCCCGGAGTGTCAGCAATAATAAACTTACGTGTTGCTGTCGAGAAATAACGATAAGCAACATCAATCGTAATACCTTGCTCACGTTCAGCGGCAAGACCATCCACTAATAAGGCTAAATCAATCGCTTCACCCGTTGTGCCTGATTTTTGGCTATCAACATGCAATGCGGCTAATTGATCTTCATAGATCTGGTGTGAGTCATGTAATAAACGACCAATAAGGCTACTCTTACCATCATCAACACTACCACAGGTTAAAAAGCGCAATAGGCTTTTATGCTGCTGTTGATGTAAGTAGGTTTCAATGTCTGTTTGTGCTAATTCATTTGCTATTTGAGTGTTCATCTACCCTGCTCCTACCTAGAAATAACCTTGACGTTTCTTCTGCTCCATCGAAGCTGAAGAATCATGGTCAATCATACGTCCTTGTCGTTCACTGCTTGTCGCAAGTAACATTTCTTCAATAATTTCAGGCAATGTTAATGCTTCAGATTCCACAGCACCTGTTAATGGGTAACAACCGAGTGTTCTAAATCGCACCATTTTCTCTTCAACTTTTTCACCAGCTTGTAGCTTCATGCGATCATCATCAACCATGATCAGCGCACCGTCACGTTCAACAACAGGGCGTTTTGCAGCAAGATATAGCGGTACAATCTCGATCTGTTCTTGGTAGATATATTGCCAAATATCCAGTTCGGTCCAATTTGATAATGGGAATACACGAATGCTTTCACCTTTATTCACTTGACCGTTGTAAGTACGCCACAGTTCTGGACGTTGATTTTTTGGATCCCAGCGATGGTTCTTATCACGGAATGAATATACGCGCTCTTTAGCTCGCGATTTTTCTTCATCACGTCGTGCGCCACCAAATGCCGCATCAAAGCCGTATTTGTCCAATGCCTGTTTCAGGCCTTGGGTTTTCATAATATCGGTATGCTTAGAGCTGCCGTGATCAAATGGACTACAGCCCATCGCGATCCCTTCTGGGTTCTGGTGTACTAACAGATCAAAACCGTATTTCTCAACCGTCTTGTCACGAAACTCAATCATTTCGCGAAACTTCCAGTTAGTATCAACATGCAATAATGGAAACGGGATCTTACCTGGGTAAAAAGCCTTACGTGCCAGGTGTAGCATCACTGATGAGTCTTTACCGATTGAGTACATCATCACCGGATTATCAAACTCTGCTGCAACTTCCCTGATTATGTGGATACTTTCAGCTTCCAGCTGTTTAAGGTGGGTCAACCTCTGTTGATTCATCTTCTACTCCATCAGACCAAATTGGATAATTTCATATTGTTTGGATCAATATAGCCCCTTTACTTATAACCGCCAAAGAACATAAACTGATTTTTAATAACTTTTAGGAATATAGAGAATTAACAGATAAATTATAGGAAACTAAAATACATTATTACTGAAAGTGAATTACATGCTAAAACAGTAGGTTATATTGCTCACTGTCATTATCACCAGCAAGACCGACATATAAACCAATTAAGCGAATACTACGTTGATCTTGCTTTGTCAGTGCTTGTGCAAATAAATCAGTAAAAAGATGCTCGTCGAGAGTTGTGATGCTTTGTTCTGCACTAGTAGGAGTAAAATCATTAAATTTAAGCTTAACGCCTTGTTTAGTTATTCGCATATCAGGGGAAGCTTTTTGTAAACGCTGCAGCAAAGTTTGGTATAGCTGAGGAAATAACGCCATGCATTGTTCTAACGTAACAATATCTTCTGGCAAGGTTATCTCAACCCCCACTGATTTACGATTTCGTTCATTACACACAGGCCGATTATCAATACCCTGACAGCGCTCTAACAAGCTATGCCCTAGCTTACCAAAACTCTCAATAATGTCTTCTGCGGGGAATTTAAGCACATCAGCACAGGTATACAGACCGACTCGATTGAGTTTCTGCCAAGTGACTTTCCCAACCCCAGGGATCTTATTCAGTGGTAAATCAGCAACAAAGGCTTTGACTTGTGATGGCGTGATAACAAATAATCCATTAGGCTTATTAATATCAGATGCCACCTTAGCCAGAAACTTAACCGGTGCAACCCCAGCAGAAGCAGTGAGCGCTAACTCAGCCTCAATGCTTTTACGAATATCTTCGGCAATTAATGTTGCACTACCAGAGAATAATTCACAATCAGTGACATCTAAATAAGCTTCGTCTAACGATAGCGGTTCGATCAAATCGGTATATCGAGAAAATATTTCATGGATCTGGGCTGAGACTTCTTTATACACCTGCATACGTGACGGCACTAATGTCAAATCAGGGCAGAGCTGCATCGCTTTATAAGAAGACATGGCAGAGCGTACGCCATATTGACGGGCGATATAGTTACAGGTTGCTATCACGCCACGGCGATCACTCATGCCGCCAATAGCAATAGGAATATCTTTATAGGCAGGATTATCACGAACTTCAACGTTAGCGAAATACGCGTCCATGTCGATATGAATTATTTTTTTCATGACCTTAATTAAGCGATAATTAATACAAACAACACTGTATAAAATACCAGTTAATGTTATTTTCGCAAGTAATAATATCAATAGTTAAGCGCTAATCTCTAATTCCTCATCCTAAAAGATCCAACTCTTCCATCAAACTAATAACTTAGGCTTAAATACGCTAAAGTAACATGCGCGTGAAAATCATTACAATAACTAGATTTACATCAAAAAATCTAACATTAATTGCTAAAGTAAAATTAATATAAGGTATTATTTCGCATGTTTTACAATGTGTTGTAAAAATAAAACAGGGATGAGACTTTGAATGAATCGACGGAAATAACAAGCTTACCAGCAACTCAAGAACTCAATCAGCTAAATAAACAACTCACTTATTCTCGCCAACAGCTTGACTGTGCCAACCAGCAATTACAGCAGTATGTGCAGCTCGATAACCTACGCAGCACAACATTAAAATTAATTGCCAGTTCGCAGCCTTTAACACATATTTTGCATCATATTGTAAAAATAGTAGAACTCGAACATAAGGACATGATTTGCAGTATATTACTGCTCGATGATACAGGACAACATCTTACTATCGGGGCTGCATTAAGCTTACCTCACTTTTATAATGACGCGATTGAAGGCATTGCAATTGGCCACGGGATCGGTTCTTGTGGGACTGCAGCCTATTTAGCTCAGCGAGTCATTGTCGAAGATATTGCGAATCATGAGTACTGGAAAAATTTTACGGATTTAGCAGCACAAGCTCAACTGGGATCTTGCTGGTCTGAACCAATCATGAGCTCGTCAGATAAGGTTATCGGCACTTTTGCCATTTATCACCGGCATATTTGCTCACCAACCCAAACAGACTTCAATTTAATCGAACAATCTGCCAACTTGGTCAGTATTGCTATTGATCTGGCCAGTGCTAATGATCTAATTTGGCAACAAAGCCATTATGATAGTTTGACCGGATTAGCTAACCGACAATATATCTACAGCCAGTTAAATGATTCTATTATTCAGGCCCAACATAACAAAACCAAACTAGCTGTAATCCACCTAGATCTCGATAACTTTAGAGAAATTAATAATAGCTTAGGCCATAATAATGGTGACTTACTATTAATTGAAACAGCAAAAAGAATAGCAATTGCAGTCCGTAAATCAGACCATATTGCCCGTATTGGCGGTGATGAATTTACGATTATAATGTCTCATCTCGCAGATATTGAAGATACGGAAGTGATAACTAAGCGGCTGTTATCGCAACTCTCTCGTCCTTTTATACTTGATGATAAACAAATTTACTTATCAGCAAGCATGGGCATAACATTTTACCCTGATGATGCAGGCAGCATTGACAACCTGATGAAAAATGCTGAACAAGCCATGTATAGTGCAAAAGCATTTGGTCGAGGTTGTTACCAATACTTTAATACTCAGATGCGAGAAAAAACATTAAAACGTATCTCACTGATTAATGATATGCGTAATGCCATCACAAATAACGAATTCAGCCTCGTTTACCAACCGATTATCGATCTCAATACAGGTGAATTCAACAAAGCCGAAGCATTATTACGCTGGCAGCATCCCACTAAAGGTAATATTCCACCGTTAGATTTTATTCCCCTTGCTGAAGAAACCGGCCTTATCACCAAAATTGGTAACTGGGTATTTAATAGCGCGATCCAGCAGGTCGGCACCTGGCGCAAGAATCTAAACCCGGCGTTACAAATATCGATAAATACGTCTCCGGTACAATACAGTGATGACAGTATTGAAAAAGCTATCGATTATATGCTGTTACATAATTTAGATCCGAGTAGCTTAATTGTAGAGATCACTGAAAGTTTATTGATTGAATCAACCGAATCGGTGGCAAATAAATTGGCAAAATTACGCCAGCAAGGTATCGAAATTGCCATTGACGACTTTGGTACCGGTTATGCGTCTTTATCCTATCTGAAAAAATTTAAAGTCGATTACCTTAAAATTGATAAAAGTTTTGTCTGGAATATGCATAAAGATGATGATGACAGGATCATTTGTGATGCGGTATTAATGATGGCAAACCGTATGGGATTAAAAGTTGTCGCAGAAGGCATCGAAACCAAAGAACAGTTCAACTTATTACGTGATATGGGCTGTGGATTTGGGCAAGGCTATTATATGGCTAAACCATTGTCTATTAGTGATTTTGAAAACTTCTGCATTGCGCATAATAATAAACAACGTCAATAATATTAAGCAAATAACGCAACAAGGCGCTTCATGCGCCTTGTTGTTAATCATTTATTTAGCTATTGATTAAAATACATAACCTAAGCTAACCATATAGACAAATGGGTCGATATCAGTATCGATTTTAATATCTGTATTACCAGATTTAAACTCAACATCAGTATTGATATCTGCATACATTACTGAAGCATTCACTAACCATTTATCTGAAAGCTTATAATCAAGACCAATCTTAGCTGCAACGCCTACTGAGTTGCTTAATTCTAGACTGTTTAAGTTAAGAGATGATGCATTAGGATTGCCCGTAAAGCTGTCGTCAAAAAAGATCGTATAGTTAATACCAACACCCACGTATGGACGTAATTTAGACTGCGCATTACCAAAATAATATTCAACAAGCAATGTAGGCGGTAATTGATTTACTTCAGCAATTACACCTACATTATCCAATGATACTTCGTGAGTAAATGGCGATGCAGCTACCAGCTCAATACCAATATTATCTGAATACATGTAAGTGAAGTTTAAGCCTAGTTGAGTATCGTCTTCAATACTAAATTCACCTAAGCCAGCAACATCATCACTAGACTCATTTGGTGCAACCATCGCAGCACCCGCACGAACAATAAAATCACCTTCTTGATGAGCGAAGGCAGGGGCTGCAAGCGTTGCTGATAATAAAGATGCGGTAATTAATCCAGATAAGGTTTTTTTGTTCATGTAGAGCTCCATCAATACGGGAATGTTTTTCATTTCAAATACAGTTTGATTACACCTGATGTTCTTTTGCATCATTTGGTAACAAACAGTTAACTTAGGTGTACTTTGCCATATTAATGAAATACAGGATTGATCCATATCAAACACAACATAATTACTCACTAATGAGTACACTTTTTGTATGGTTAATATAAAATCAAGCAATTAGGACATTTCAAAGAAGGCTAGTAAGATTGGAATTTAAAAGTTATCGTACGACGATAAGATAAAGCTATAAAATGCATGCAGCACTTTATAGCTAAATGATTGGCATAAACAAGAGGATATAATTTCCGTTTAACAACTAATGCTACGGCGCTTCATTAGAGCAACTAGGGTTCGTTGCAACAACATCACAAAGTTGGTAAGAGTTACTGCTACTTCCATTGTTATCTTTATAAGCACCATCGTTTTCAGTATTTACAAAAAACACTCCGTCACGGTAAATATCTACCATCTCTGTCGTTGCACCTGTCCAGCTTAGCGATACGAACGTTTTATTACGTCCACCCTTTTCAGTGGCAGTCAAAGTTATATCTCCGGTTGGTAATGGAGGTGTCTCTGCATTTGAATCCGGGGAATAGGTCGCCGTGAGTTTGGCGGAGGGGAAGCTATCGTAAGCATAGACAGCAATATATAACGGATTTTCTATTGTCGGGATGTCTGAGCTCGTCATCAAACAGCTTTCATCGCTATTGGGTGTATACGATCCACAATCAAATACACCATCAGGGATTGATGGATCGACCAGTGGCGAGTTGCCAAAA
>Ga0209395_1007114_pt1 | contig 11851 bp, 8 predicted proteins | sample GOMGulsemesocosm_3_FD_184635 | JGI IMG/M metagenome (GOLD analysis project Ga0209395, IMG submission 184635) | Methane-oxidizing microbial communities from mesocosms in the Gulf of Mexico - GOM9D Gulf of Mexico (SPAdes) (version 2) | ecosystem: Environmental > Aquatic > Marine > Cold seeps... | reverse complement strand
GGATATACAGCTTTTTATCTTTAATAACGGCGGTGCGAATAGCAATCGCCGTATCCATATTGTCATCCCAGGAAATATAACCCACCGCACCGCCATAAACACCGCGCTTAACGGGTTCCAGCTCGTCAATAATTTCCATGGCGCGAATTTTTGGTGCACCGCTTAAGGTGCCTGCCGGTAAAGCCGCGCGTAATACATCAATGGAGGACAAACCTTCTTTCAGGTCACCCATCACATTGGAAACAATATGCATGACGTGGGAATACTTCTCCACCACCATCTGATCCGTCACTCGTACCGTGCCAATTTCGGAGACACGTCCGGCATCATTACGGCCCAGATCAATCAGCATCAGGTGTTCAGCAATTTCTTTAGGATCGGCCAGCAGCTCTGCTTCGAGCGCCTGATCTTCTTCGTCACTGTAACCACGACGGCGGGTACCGGCAATGGGGCGTACCGTGACTTCACCCTCTTCCACGCGCGCCAGAATTTCCGGCGAGGAACCCACAATGTGAAAATCACCCAGATTCAGGAAATACATGTAGGGCGACGGATTCAGGTTACGCAGTGCACGGTATAAATTAATCGGCTCGGCTTCGAAGGGAATCGTCATACGTTGTGACGGCACAACCTGCATCACATCACCGGCCAGAACATATTCCTTAACCTTCTCAACACTCGCTTCAAATTCGGCCTGTGTAAAACCGGATTTGAAATCGGCTTCGCTGATCTTCAGTTCACCCGCAGCTTGCTGCGCCACACTGAGATCAATGTCCGCTAATTGCGGGGCAGGTAGTGGTAATTTTGCGACCAAATCATCAAGACGACTTTGCGCGATGCTATAGGCATCTGCCATGGCGGGATCAACATGTACTGTCAGCGTTAGAGTGCCAGCCAGGTTATCAAACACCAGCACTTCATCGGATACCATTAACAGAATGTCAGCATTCCCCACCGTATCGGGCGGCACTGAATCACGCAGGCGCGGCTCGATATAACGCACCGTATCGTAGCCAAAATAGCCGACCAGACCACCGTTAAAACGCGGTTCACCGTCGGTTTCAGCGACATTGAAACGCGTCTGAAATTCTTTTACAAACTCCAGCGGATCTTCATGTTCAAGCGACTCAACCACTTCGCCATCGGTTTCCAGTGTTATCTGATAGCCGTGGACTTTAAGCACCGTGCGGCAGGGTAAACCGATAATTGAATAACGACCCCACTTCTCGCCACCCTGTACCGATTCGAACAGATAGGAATAGGGGCCATCGGCCAATTTAAGATAGGCACTCAGCGGAGTATCCATATCCGCCAGCACACGACGGCTGACAGGAATACGGTTATAACCCTGAGCGGCTAATTCAACAAAACGTTCGGGACTCATTAATTAACCTTCGACAACTCCGTACGCATTTCTGCAATGGTACGGGCATAATCATCACTGCCAAAAATGGCGGAACCGGCGACAAAGGTGTCAGCGCCAGCGGCGGCTACATCGGCGATATTATTGATGCCGATACCACCATCCACTTCAAGACGAATGTCGCGACCACTGTCAGTAATACGCTGACGCAAATCACGAATTTTATTCAGTGTATTAGGTATAAACTTCTGGCCGCCAAAACCGGGGTTTACCGACATCAGCAAGATCATATCCATATCGTCCATCACGTAATCAAGATAGCTTAACGGCGTAGCGGGGTTGAACACTAAACCCGCCTTACAGCCTGCATCTTTAATCAGCTGTATGGAACGACCAATATGATCGGAGCCTTCGGGGTGGAAAGTAATATAAGTGGCGCCGGCTTCGGCAAATTCACCAATCATGCGATCCACTGGCGACACCATCAAATGCGCATCAATTGGCGCCGTCACACCATGCTGACGCAGAGCTTTACAGACCATTGGGCCAATCGTCAGATTCGGCACATAGTGATTATCCATCACATCAAAATGCACAATATCCGCACCCGCTGCGAGTACGTTGTCGACCTCTTCACCCAAACGGGCAAAGTTGGCGGCTAAAATGGAGGGTGCAATCAAATAATCTGTCATGGGGAATCTTGTATTTATTTACGTAAATAGAGGCCGGTATTCTACACATAAGCAAGGTTTTTGACACGCACGATTTATAGCGCTGCCAGCTTGCCGAAAGGCTCGGCCCACTAGCCTTTTCTATGTTGTTTAATTAAATCATAAGCCGCCTGAATTTCCTGCGTCTTTTCTTTAGCGATACGCATCATTTCTTCAGGCAAACCTTTGGCTACCAGTTTGTCCGGGTGATGCTGACTCATCAGACGGCGGTAGGCTTTCTTAAGTACTGCATCGGTGGCGCTTTCTTCAACGCCAATCACCTTATAGGCCTCTTTCAGCTTATCCGCTGGCGTATACTGCGGCTGGCCAGCGCCCTGTTGATGAAACCCACCCTGCCCGGCAAAAGCACGCTCAGCTTTAATGCGCTGATGGATCATCTCAAAACGCATATCGGAAATACCCAATTGCGCGCAAATATGGCGCAGCAGGACATTTTCAGATTGGCTTACCGAGCCATCGGCATAGGCCGCCTGGATCTGAATTTCCAGAAACATCTGCACAACCGTAGCGTGACGCCCCACCACCTGACGAAAGCCCACCAGCTCAGCATCAAGATCAAAGCCATCGATCTTGCCCTCTGAAAACAATTGCATGGCCTGCTGCCGCATATCCGCAGTCAGGTTCATGCGGGACATGACGAACTCAGCCCACTCAATTTCATCCTTGGAAACCTGACCGTCAGCCTTGGCCAATTTACCCATGGTCAAAAAGGTCATCCGGAAGAAGGCCTGCTGAATCTGAGCCTGATTGCCCGCCCCGCCCCTTGCCCCGGACATACTTCCTGACAGCGCCTTATCAAACTGGTGGCCAATAAAGAGCCCCAAAGCTGCACCAGGTATGTTAAACCAGTTATAGCCGATCAACGCACCCAGCAATTTACCAAATATCATTTGCTATCAATCTCCTTTCAATTCTTTACGAATCAGTTTTTCGAACTGACTGGTCCAGCGTAACCAAACGCTCCGGCGTACCAACATCAACCCACTCACCTTGGTATAGCTCACCACTTACCTCTTTCCGAGTGATAGCTTGGCGCAACAATGGCGCTAACGCCATCTTGTCAGCATTAAGTCCAAAAAATAACAGTGGATTCATCACACTAACACCCGAAAAAGTAAATTTCTCATTACCTTGCTCCGACAACAGCCCTCCATCAGCCAAAACAAAATCACCCTGAGGGTTATGTTCGGGATTTCTCACCAATACTAAATGCGCCTTTTCAGGCCTCAGCGCCAGCAGCTTTTCAAAGGGGTAACCGCACCAAACATCGCCGTTCACGACAATAAAGGGATCTTCGCCCAATAACGGTAAAGCCTTGATAATGCCACCGGCCGTTTCCAGCGCCTCGCCCTCAGCTGAATAGCGAATCGTAACGCCCCACAAGCTACCATCTCCCAACGCTTTTTCAATCCGCTTACCCAGCCAGGCGTGATTAATCACTATCTCTGTAATACCCGCCTGCGCGAGATTTTCAATGTGATACTCCACCAGCGACTTACCTGCCACCTGCAATAATGGCTTGGGCGTGGTATCGGTCAAGGGGCGCATGCGCTCGCCGCGACCGGCACAGAGAATCATCGCTTTCATTGTTCAGGCGGTCTCAGTATTGGCGGTCAAATAGTTACAATCCTGCATGGCGGGCACCACCACCCTATCCAGCCAGTCGTTAAATTCTGAAAATTCCGGATACTGCTCACAAACCTTTTTCAGGTAAGCAAAGGTACGTGGAATATCCTGCAAATAACTCGCCTTGCCGTCTCGCAAATACAAGCGCGAAAAAATGCCTACGCATTTAATATGACGCTGCAGCCCCATCCAATCAAACCAGCGCTTAAAGATTTCATAGGATGGCACGTCATTTTGTTGCCAAAGATTATTCATCAAAGCCAGCTGCAAATAATCGCCTAACCATTTTTCTTCGTTCTCATCGGACCAACTGATATAACAATCACGTAGCAGCGATACCAAGTCATAGGTAATCGGGCCAACCACTGCATCCTGAAAATCCAACACACCAACATGGCCGCTAGCCAACGTCATTAAATTACGTGAGTGATAATCACGATGCACACACACCTGTGGCTGCGCTAGCGCGCTGTCGGTCAGCTTGCTAAAAACATGTTCAAGGCACTCAGCTTCCTTGGCATCCAGCTCCAACCCTAGTAATTGTCTAAAAAACCAATCAGGGCACAACTGCATTTCCTGTTTTAACTTCTCCGCATCGTAGGCAGGCAGCTCATAATCATGCGGCGCTGCACTTTGCTGAATACGCACCAGTTCGCCCATTGCCGCCTGATACAAGGTATCAGCATGTGCTTCCAGCTGAGGCAGATACAAGTCATCACCCAAGTCAGATAACAGCATAAAGCCCAAATCAAAATCCGCTGCCAACACCTCGGGCACATGCACGCCGTGCTCCAACCATGCCTGAGCGATTGCTACAAAAGGACGACTGTCTTCTTTATCCGCGGGGGCATCAACGGCAATCAACGTTTGACCAGACGACAATTCAGCAGTACGGAAATAGCGCCGAAAACTGGCATCACCCGACACCGTCACAAGCGAGGCATCATGCCTGCCCTGATACAGCTTGAGCTTTTTCAATTGGGCGACAACCCACTCGGAAAGGGCTGTTTGTCTATGATCCAAGATTGACCTCGATTAACCTGTTATGCGAAAAATCAAAGGCGACATCTTACGGCATCCTGAACAATGCGTAAAACCCCGTTATCAGGGCTTTGAGACAGCAAACATAGTATTAATTCAGCCGTCTGTTCAGCAATACTAAATTGTTTCCTTTGGCGTTAACTCAAGGCTATAATCCGACGGCTTGTGATTTACGCATTAAATCAAACATAAAACCTTCTACAGCATAGAGTTAGCAACCATGACACACATCGGCATTCTACAATGCGGCGCCCTGGATGAGGATATCCAGGATCCCTATGGCGACATCCCTGACATGGTAGTCTCGGCATTTCTGCGTAACGACCCTGATCTACAGTTCAGCATGTTTGATGCGATCAACGATGAACTGCCGGAATTCGACAGCTGTGATGCCTTTCTGCTCACCGGCAGCACCAGCAGCAGCTATGAACGAACACCCTGGATACTAACGCTGGAAGATTTTGTGCGTGAAGCCGCCAGAACCGGAAAAAAAATGCTCGGCATCTGCTTCGGTCATCAGCTGATAACCCAAGCACTGGGTGGTAAAGTAGAACCCTGCGAGCGCGGCTGGGCATTAGGTACCGGTTTTTATGAATTAACCACCCAAAAATCATGGATGAATCCGCCACTGGGCAAACTCGACATACTGGTCCTGCACCGCGACCAGGTGTCCAGCATCCCCGCCAAAAGCAAGGTAATCGCACAAAGCCAATTTTGCCCCTATTTCATGCTCCAACACGGGACAAATATCCTGACCACTCAAGGACACCCGGAATTTACTCCTGAAATACTACGCCATTTAACGGACGCCAACATCGACAACTTCACGTCTAACAAGATCCGCGAAGCGCTGACCTCGCTAAACGCATCGATAGACTCCGATGCCTTGGTAAAATGGATGATCAGCTTTATCAAAAAGGAAACCCCCAAGCGCAACGCGCAGTACATTAACGCACCTGCGCAAACCCTTTAGCTACATCAACACCGCCGCTCCGGTAGTTATCTGGGCGGCAACCACCTAACTTTTATTTGAAGATTTCTATGTTTGAACATCTGCCCCAGTTACCCGACGACCCCATTCTTGGCCTGATGGTCGCGTTCCACCAAGATAGCAACCCCAATAAAATCGACCTGGGTGTGGGTGTCTATAAAACCGAACTGGGCAACACACCCGTGCTGGAATCGGTCAAACAGGCTGAACGTGACATTTTAGAGTTAGAACAAACTAAGCTTTATATTGGTCCGGCAGGCGCACCCGAATTTACCTGCGCTATTCAGTCTCTATTGCTGGGTGACAACCACCCTGCTCTTACCGAAAACCGTGTCGCCACATTACAAACACCCGGCGGCAGTGGCGCATTGCGTGTTGCCGCCGAACTGGCAAAAAAAGGCACCCCCAATGCAACCATTTGGGTTAGTGATCCGACCTGGGGCAACCACATCCCACTGTTAAGCGATACGGGCCTGCAAATCAAAACCTACCCTTATTACGATGTAGCAAGCCACGGTGTTAATTTCGATGGCATGATGGAAACACTGAATCAAGCCAAAACGGGCGACCTGGTACTATTACACGGTTGCTGTCACAACCCGTCCGGTGCAGACCTGTCTCAGCAGCAATGGCAAGCAGTCACCCAGCTAGCTAACGAAAAGGGCTTCACCCCGTTCATCGATATCGCCTACCAGGGGTTTGGGGAAGGCATTGAAGAGGACGCCTACGGCGTGCGCCTGATGGCCGAGCAATTACCCGAACTACTGATTGCCAGTTCCTGCTCAAAGAACTTCGGTATCTACCGTGAGCGTGTCGGCTCTGTATTGGTGATTTCAAAGAATGCGGCCCAGGCTCAAGCCTGCGCCAGCCAATTAGCTCGCATTGTCCGCGGCATTTACTCCATGCCACCGTCTCACGGCGCAGCGGTGGTAACCCATATCCTGCAAAATGATACTCTGCGCCAACAGTGGCTGGGCGAACTGGATACCATGCGCAAACGTATTTTCCAACTCCGTGGCCAACTGCTGGAACAACTCAATGCAAAAGGTGCCAGCAATGACTTCTCCTTTATCACTCAGCAAAGCGGCATGTTCTCCTTCCTGGATATCAGTCCTGAGCAGGTGCAACGTTTGCGAGACGAATTCAGCATCTACATGACCAGCGACAGCCGCATTAATGTAGCGGGCGTTAATAGTCATAACATCGACTATTTAAGCAGCGCCATCGTCAGCGTACTCTAATAAACCAGCTCTAAATCACAGAACTTAGCTCAACGACCACAACAGGCGCCACAATCAGTCCGTTTCGGACTGGTCGGCGCCTGTCGAATGCCTTATCATCTGCAACTTACTGTGGGCTCAACGCCCCACCAAGCCCTCAAATAAAAAATAATGAGCCCAGTTGATAGCATGCCCGACAACTCTCGTTTGCCCATCAAATCCACTCTGTTAGCCGCACTGATGCTCAGCGCTACTCTACAGGCTGCCTCAACAGATACGGCCAGTGGCCGTTGGCACTGCCAAGCCTCCACCGAAGGTGGTTGGCAATGTGGTAGCTCTGAACCCGCTGATGGTTTGGGAAGCAAGTTTATCGCGCCGAAAAAATCAGCTGCGACCCTACCCGCTGACGCCAAAGCAGAATATAGAATTGACGGTGAACAACTTGACTGGGTGCCTATTCAAGCGCTGACAGAAGCTCAAAAGCAAAACACCGCAGGTTACTGCGCTGGCCGTTACGTTGAACCAGACTATGTTGATCAAGAGCAACGAGCGCTGGATCCTTCATCACAGCCAATTCAGGGTTCAGCCGAAGTCTCTCAAACTGATGAAAACGGCATTACTACCCTTACTGGCAACGTGGTTCTTAGCCAAGGCAACCGCCAAATTAAAAGCGAGCAGGCAACTCTGGACCGAGATGCTGGCACAGCCTCTTTTACTGGCCGCACCCAATTCCGCCAACCGGGCCTACTACTGATCGGTGAAGCACCCGAAGTTGATCTCAACAGCGACGAAATCACTATCCATGACGCTAAGTATGTTGGTCACAAAAGTCACATGCGCGGCACCGCCAAAAAGATTTATCGCGACACCACCGGTGTACTGCGTATTGACCAAGGCTCTGTCACTCACTGTCAGCCTGGCTCCAATACCTGGGCATTGGTGGGCAGTGAAATAAAACTTGACCAGGAAGGCGGTGTTGGCACCATTAAGCACGCACGCCTGCATGTCAAAGACACGCCCGTACTGTACTTCCCTTACATGAGTTTCCCTCTCGATAACCGTCGAAAATCGGGTTTCCTGACCCCTAGCTATGGTTCATCAGATGGCACTGACATCTCTACCCCTTACTACTGGAACATCGCGCCCAACTACGATGCCACGTTAACACCGCGCTATATCGGTGACCGTGGTTTCATGGGGGAAGCCGAATTCCGTTATCTGCATGAAAACAACACAGGGGAACTAGGTGCCGCCTTCCTATCTGGCGACGACGCCTATCAAAACAAAGATCGTTGGTTAGGCGCGCTTGATCACACAGGAACTGTTTTCGACAACATCAACACGCGGGTTGATTTCACTCGCGTCAGCGACGACGACTATTTTAGCGACCTGGGCACCGATCTGAGTGTCACCAGTACAACTCAACTATTACAATTAGCCGAAGCCAGCTACCGCAGCACTTACTGGAACGTTACCGCGCGAGCACAGGGCTACCAGGAATTAGATAGCGACAATTCCTACGAGCGTTTGCCTCAGCTTCTCGCCAACATCAATTACCCGCATGACGCCAGTGGTCTGGAATTCGGCCTGATGACCGAATACACCAATTTTGACCGCGATAACAGCGACCTTGCCGGCATCGCCCGAGCGGTTGGCCATCGTTCGCGCATTGAGCCCTCGGTAAGTTGGTTATTTGAAACACCCTACGCCTTTATCAAGCCCAAAGCGTCATACCGTTACTCACATTACCAACTGGACGATCTAGCGACAGGCCTTAACGATTCGCCATCACTAAGCGTGCCGGTTTTAAGTATCGATAGCGGCCTGTTCTTTGAGCGCGACATGACTTGGGCTGGTATCAGCACCCAAACTTTTGAACCGCGCCTGTTTTATCTCCGTGTTCCTGAAGAGAAAGGGCAGCAAGAGATCCCCCTGTTTGATACCAGCATGCTGGACTTCAGCTACAACCAGTTATTCCGCGAAGACCGTTTTGTTGGTGGCGATCGTGTTGGCGATGCCAATCAACTGTCTCTGGGCCTAACCACGCGCTTCTTGGAGCCCAATGGTTTTGAGCGTGCCCGTGCCAGTATTGGTCAAATTTATTACCAGGATGATCGTGAAGTCACGCTCAGCGGTGCGCCGATAAGCCAGGATAAAACCTCAGACTCACCCATTGCTGCCGAGCTGATGTACGCCTTTAATTCCAGCTGGCGTATGCAAGGCGACATTGAGTGGGACAACGATAACAACAACACCACCCAAAGCAGTTTGTACTTCCGCTACCACGGCGACAAACAGCACCTGGTCAACATCGGCTACCGTGTACGCAACGATGGCAGCGAGCGCATTGAACAAACTGATTTATCAACCATCTGGCCAATCAGTGATCGCTGGAGCTTCATCTCACGCTGGAATCACGATTTGATTCGTGACCGCATCATTGAAGCCTTTGCCGGTGTCGAATATCAAAGCTGCTGCTGGGCTGTTCGTGTTGTTGGTCGCCAGTGGATTAATGATGACGACATTACGGCTAACGACGGTGTTGATGAAAAAAATGCCATTTACATTCAATTCCTGCTTAAGGGACTTGGGAATATCGGTGACTCCATGGAAAGTCTGTTTAGCGACAGCATCCGGGGCTACCAGGAAGACTAACAGGCTAAGGCAATATTTATATGCTTAACTCTCTACGCAAACAACTTTCCATTCTGCTCGCCACGGTGTTACTGACACCTGGCCTGCTGGCAGCTGCGACCCAACCCCTGGACCGCATAGCGGTCATCGTCAACGACGACATCATCATGCAGAGTCAGGTGCAGCAGGCGATTGATTCGGCCATTGGCACGTTGCAACGCAGCAACAAGCCCATGCCACCCAAAAAGGTGCTGATCCAACAAGTGGTTGAAAACCTGATCATGGAAAGCCTGCAGCTGCAAATAGCTGACCGTGGTGGCGTGCGAGTTGATGACACCTCTCTCAACGAGGCTATCCAACGTATCGCCGCGCAAAACAACATGACTCTGGAACAATTCCAACAAGCCATCATTGCTGAAGGTTCCGACTACGCAGCCACTCGAGAATCCATTCGTCGCGAACTGGTCACTACCCGTGCTCGCCAGGGCAGCGTTGGCCCTCGCATCCAAATCACCGACCAGGAAATTCAGAGTTTCCTGAGCTCAGCTGAAGGGCAGACGTTACTGAAAAGTAAATTCCACATCGGTCACATTCTGATCAAACCCGAAAACGATAGCAGTGCAGCCCAACAGCAGGCAGCGGATAAAGTCCAGATGCTTTACCAAGAGTTGCTTTCAGGCGCTGACTTTACTCAGCTGTCAAAACAGCACTCCGCATCGCCTAATGCAGATAAAGGCGGCAGCATGGGCTGGCGTGATGAGTCACAACTTCCATCATTGTTTAGTGATGCAGTTAAAGGACTCAAAATCGGCGATATTGCCGAACCAATTTCAAGTTCAAATGGTTACCACCTGATAAAACTGCTCGATAAGCGCGGTGGCAGTAGCATTCTTCAGGATCAAACACTGGTACGTCATATCCTGATTCAAACCACAGAAATTCGATCCGAACGTCAGGCCGAAGAACTAATCTACGACCTCTTCACCCGTATCCAATCCGGCGATGATTTTGCCGAGCTAGCCCGCCTCTTCAGTGGCGACCCAGGCTCACGAGCGAAAGGTGGTGAGCTAGGCTGGATCACAACCGCAGGACTAGTACCAAGCTTTGTTAAGGTTATGCAAGAGACGCCAGAAAACACCGTAAGCGCGCCATTCAAAAGCCAATACGGCTGGCATATTCTGGAGGTACAAGGTCACCGCCAACAGGATATCGGTGCCGACGCTAATCGCCAACAGGCTCGTGAAGTCCTGTACCGCCGTAAATTCAATGAAGAGTTACAACTGTGGTTACGTGAAATCCGTAACGATGCCTTCGTTGACATCAAAATTTAAGCCAGCGCCAACCTGAACATGCCCACTAAACCACTCGCTATCACGCCCGGAGAACCTGCTGGGATCGGCCCCGACATCACCGTTCAGATAGCGCAACAACCGCAACAGACAGCCCTGGTGGCAATTACCTGCCCAGAGTTGTTAATAGGGCGAGCCAAACAACTGGGCCTACCGCTTAAGCTTCACCCCTTTGTCGCCGGACGAGACCATGCCCCTCTGCCGGCAGGCGAACTGTATATCTGCCCTATTGAATTAAACGCATCAGTAATGCCAGGCGAACTCAACAAAGATAACGCCAACTATGTATTAGCCACCTTAACGCGTTCCGCACAGGGCTGCCTTGATGGCGACTTTGCCGCGATGGTCACCGCTCCTGTTCACAAGGGCATCATTAACGATGCGGGCATTTCCTTCAGCGGACATACCGAGTTTTTAGCTGATCTCACACACACCAAACAGGTGGTGATGATGCTGGCCACCGAAGGCCTACGCGTCACTCTGGCGACCACGCACCTGCCATTATCCCAAGTACCCGCGGCTATCACCGAAGATCTTTTGAAGCGCGTCATTCGTATTATTCAGGCTGACCTGCTTACTAAATTTGGCCTATCAAATCCTCGCATTTTAGTCTGTGGGCTTAATCCACACGCGGGCGAAGGCGGCCACCTGGGGCGCGAAGAAATTGAAGTGATTGAGCCAACCCTGGAACAGTTACGCAATGAAGGCATTAACCTGATCGGCCCCTTACCCGCCGACACTTTATTTACTCCCAAGTATTTGGAACAGGCTGACGCCGTGCTAGCCATGTATCATGATCAGGGGCTGCCCGTGCTGAAACATCTAGGCTTTGGCAATGCAGTGAACATCACCCTGGGGCTACCGATTATTCGTACCTCAGTGGACCATGGCACCGC
>Ga0209395_1007111_pt1 | contig 11855 bp, 10 predicted proteins | sample GOMGulsemesocosm_3_FD_184635 | JGI IMG/M metagenome (GOLD analysis project Ga0209395, IMG submission 184635) | Methane-oxidizing microbial communities from mesocosms in the Gulf of Mexico - GOM9D Gulf of Mexico (SPAdes) (version 2) | ecosystem: Environmental > Aquatic > Marine > Cold seeps... | reverse complement strand
TCTTAGACTCAGTTAATCAGCGAACCCAGTTGGTCGGAGAAAATAGGCTTGAATTGTTATTATTTAAACTTGTCGGTAGACAAACGTTTGGTATTAACGTTTTTAAAGTACGTGAAGTATTACAATGCCCGCGGCTAACAACACTACCTAAGCAAGATGCTTTTATTAAGGGCGTAGCCCATATTCGTGGCCAAACAATTTCTGTTATTGATTTAAGTAAAGCCACGGGAGGACCAGAAATCACTCAAACAGAAGATAGTTTTATTATCATCGCTGAATATAATCGTAGTGTGCAGGGCTTTTTAGTTGCAGGTGTAGAGCGCATTACCACGTTAAGCTGGAAAGATGTAATGCCACCTCCTGAAGGTGCTGGAAAATCAAGTTACCTAACTGCCGTAACTGAAATTGAAGACGAAATGGTTTCCATTTTAGATGTTGAAAAAATACTAAATGAAATAAACCCAGTTTCAACTGAATTGAGTGAAGACGTCGCAGATGCATCAGTTGGTGATGATTTGGGTGATAAGCTGGTGATGATTGCTGATGATTCTACCGTTGCACGTAATCAAGTTAAAAGAGCATTAGAACCATTAGGCATTAATATGGTTCTCGCAAAAAATGGTAAAGATGCTTTAGATCAGCTACTGGCGATCACTGAAACGTGTGAGAACAGCATTACCGAAAAAGTAGCATTAATGATTTCTGATATCGAAATGCCTGAAATGGATGGCTATACATTAACTGCCGAAGTTAAAGGTAATGAAAAGATGCGTGCGATGCCGATTATACTTCATACGTCATTAAGTGGTGTCTTTAACAACGCCATGGTTGCCAAAGTAGGTGCTGAAGACTTTATTCCTAAATTTCATCCTGACGAATTAGCAACAGCCGTGAAGAAGTGGCTTAAAATAGAAGAAGCATAGTCTTGAATAAACAATTTATCATGAGTAAAACGTAATGTCAGCTAGAGAACTAGATGATAAAAGCTATCATCAGTTTCGAACATTTTTGGAGCAGCAATGTGGAATTGTACTCGGTGAAAATAAACAATATCTTGTTAAGAGCCGTTTAGCGCCGTTGATGGCAAGATTTGACATTGCTTCATTAGGTGAATTGGTTGCGCGGACATTAAGTCCCATCGAAAGGCAATTACGTGCCACCGTCATTGACGCGATGACCACTAATGAAACATTATGGTTTCGTGACGATTATCCATTTGAGCTACTGAAAAATCGCATACTACCTGATTTTGCTAAACAACGTAGTCCTTTAAAAATTTGGTCTGCAGCGAGCTCTTCTGGACAAGAACCATATTCTATTGCTATGTCAGTACAGGAGTTTAAGCAACGTAACCCCGGTGCTTTTCCTGGCGGTGTGCAAATCATTGGTACTGATATTTCAACAACCATGTTAGAGCATTGTAAATATGGGCACTATGATGGTTTGGCGTTGTCGCGAGGTTTGTCTGCAGAAAGAAAACGTCAGTTTTTTGAACCGGGTGATAACGACATGTGGAAAGTAAAAGACACAGTTAAGTCGATGGTGAGTTTCAGACCTATTAACTTATTAAACAGTTATAGCTTAATGGGACGCTTTGATATTGTTTTTATTCGTAATGTATTAATTTATTTTTCACCTGAAATTAAAACGCAAATATTGGCGCAAATTCACGGCGTATTAAATAATAAAAGTTATTTGTTTCTTGGCGCTTCAGAGTCTTTGTCTGGTTTAAATAAAGACTTTGATATGCTGCGTTGTAATCCCGGAATTGTTTATCAAAAGCAGTAATCACCAAGCTATTATAAAAGTCTTTATCTAGTTTAAATAAAGACTTTGTCTCATTGCACTATAACAACCTCAAATTTTTTATCAAAAGCAGTAATCACCAAGCTATTATAAAAGTCTTTATCTAGTTTAAATAAAGGCTTTGTCTCATTGCACTATAACCTCAAAATTGTTTATCAAAAGCAGTAATCACTAAGCTATTATAAAAGTCTTTATCTAGTGTAAATAAAGACTTTGTCTCATTGCACTATAGCTTCAAAATTTTTTATCAAAAACTGCAATTACTAAGCTATTATTAAAGTCTTAATCTCGTTTAAATAAAGACTTTGTCTCATTGCACTATAACCTCAAACCTGTTGTTCAATAGCAGTAATCACTAAGCTGTTATTAAAGTCTTTATCTAGTTTAAATAACGGCTTTGTCACGTTGCACTATAAGCTCAAATCTGTTTGTCAAAAATTGTAAATATTAGACGATTATTTTGTAATTTTATTTCATTTCAAAATCTTGACACTTTCTCTTGGCATAATTATTGAATAATCACCTTTTATTGAATTGGAGGTGAATATTATGGCGATTAGTTTTGAAAAAGCCTTTGGGCTTCGTCCACAAATTTTAGACGTACGCGCTAAACAAGCAGAGGTGATCGCTGGCAATATTGCCAATGCCGATACCCCTGGTTATAAAGCTAAAGGTATGGACTTTGATAAAATGTTGGCCCAAGCCTCACAGAAACAACAAAGTGGCATGTCTCGTACCAATGACAAGCATTTTGATATGCGTATGCAGCTAAATAATGACACCCAATTTCGTATTCCAAATCAAGCAGATACAGGTGATGGTAATACCGTCGATGTACAAGTGGAACGAAACTTGTATCTAGAAAACTCTATGAAGTATCAAGCAAGCTTGCAATTTCTTACTGGTAGTATAAAAGCTATGAAAAAAGCAATAACTGGAGGGCAGTCATAATGAGCCTATTTAACGTCTTTAACATCAGTGCTACGGGCATGAGTGCCCAATCAATGCGGTTAAATACCACGGCAAGTAACATTGCTAATGCTGACAGTGTCAGTAGCAGTATTGATGAAACTTATCGTGCTAGACATCCAGTTTTTGCCGCAGAGATGCAAAAAGCTGCCGCCGGTCAAGAAGAGTCAGTTAGTGTGAAAGTCTTAGGTATTGTGGAGAGTAATAAACCGTTATTGGTTGAACATGCTCCAGATCATCCTATGGCAGACGAAAATGGTTATATCTATAAACCCAACGTTAATGTGGTTGAAGAAATGACCAACATGATTTCAGCGTCACGTTCGTATCAAACCAATATCCAATTGGCAGAATCCGCTAAAAACATGTTAAACAAAACGTTATTACTTGGTCAGCGTTAATCACTTTAGTTAAAGCCTGAAGTCGATAGGTAAGAGGAAAGGAAAATGGAATCAGTTAAAGATACAAGTGCAACAAATCCACTCGATGCATTGCGTTGGAAAAAAGAAGAGATACCTGAAGATCAAAATAATGGCGCGTTAGACCAAGCTGATTTCTTTGCCTTGTTGACACAACAATTAGCGAATCAAGATCCAACCAAACCGGTCGAAAACAATGAAATGATTTCACAAATGACGGGGTTTTCTACTAACGACGGCATTAGCCGATTAAATGACTCGTTTGGTGATTTTTCCGCATCTATGACATCAAGCCAAGCATTGCAGGCTTCATCGTTAGTCGGGCGTAGTGTTCTAGTTGAAGATAACGTTTTTGGACTAGCAGAAGGTACTTCAGCTAGTGGTAAAATTTCGACTGATGTGCCTGCTACCGGTGTGGTTTTAAACATTGAAAATGATGCAGGTGAAATTGTTCGTTCAGTACCTGTCGGCACACTTAAAGAAGGTGAGCATCCCTTTACGTGGGATGGTTTAGACAAATACGGAGAGCCAGCACCAACAGGGCTTTATCGTTTTCGCGTCGAAGGTAAAGTGGATGGCGAAAATACTGAGTTACAAGCCATGACCTACCGACGAGTCGACAGTGTAACGTTAGCGGGTACCGGCGGTAATATTCAATTAAATCTTAACGATGGTGAAAGTATGAACTTAAAAGACATCGTTGAGATAGCAAGTTAAAGCAACACAAAGAGTTTAGGCCATAGGTTTGGAAGATACTTTTATAATTAATATTTAGAAAAAACATTTCGAATAAACAGTTTTACTATGAGGTGCAATTATGTCATTTAATATAGCGTTGAGCGGATTAAACGCTGCTCAGAAAGATCTCGATGTTACATCGAATAATATTGCTAACGTCAATACCGTCGGTTTTAAAGAATCTCGCGCTGAATTTGTGGATGTTTACGCATCGTCATTATTAGCAGCAGGTAAAACGCGTGTTGGTGGTGGGGTATTAACTTCAGATGTTGCCCAGCAATTTCAACAAGGTAGTATCATGAATACGCAAAATTCCTTGGATTTAGCTATTGGTGGTAACGGTTTTTTTGCGACGGTTCCTGAGTTGGGCTCACAAGAGTTCTCATATACTCGTGCTGGTCAATTTAAACTAAGTGACGATAACTTCATTATTAACTCTGCTGGCGATCATTTATTGGGCTTTCCCGTAAACCCTGATGGAACATCTTCCTCAGTGAGCTTAAGTACTGCATCTCCGGTTAGAATTCCTATCGCTTCAGGCGCGCCTGCACAAACCGGGGAAGTTGATCTTCGTATGAACTTACCAGCGAGTTCCAACGCTATTACCGGCGCGCCAGGTAATTTTGATATGGACGATGCACTAACCTATAACCATTCAACCTCAGTAACTGTGTTTGATTCACTCGGTGATAGTCATGTGCAGACTTATTATTTTATTAAAGATCCAAATTTACTCGGTACTACCCCTAATGAGTGGTTTATAGCAACTTCTATTGATGGCGAACTTGTAGACTTACACGATGCGGCTTCTGGTCCACCAACAACGACATCAGGGATAGCTGTTGGTACAGGTGCTAATGCGGTTGATGGTGGTAAGCTAAGGTTTGGATCTAATGGTGATTTTCTGGCAATTACACCTGCTGGTGGTTTTATTACCGAACAATTACCGGCAACTATTTTGACCAATGGCTCTGATATTACTCAACAAATTGTTCTTGATTTTAACTTAGATGCTGTGAATCCGGGGCCAAATGAGCCAACTCAGTTTGCTTCAGGTTTTGAAGTAACCTCATTAGAGCAAAATGGTTTACCTGTTGGCCGTTTAACGGGGGTTGAAATTGGTCCCGATGGTTTAGTGATGGCTACTTACAGTAATGGTACCTCACAACCGTTATCTCGAGTGGCTTTGGTGAATTTCTCTAATCCGCAAGGTCTAACACAAACGGGGGGCACTGACTGGAAGGAAAGTCTTCTCTCCGGTGAAGGTTTAGCGGGGGAGGCGGGCGCTGGTACTTACGGTACCATTAAGTCTCAGGCATTAGAGCAATCTAACGTGAATTTAACTACCGAGCTAATTGACTTAATTTCAGCACAGCGAAATTTTCAAGCCAACTCAAGGTCGTTAGAAGTTGATAATCAGCTCAACCAAACCATACTGCAGATCAGGTAGTAATAAGATAGTTATACGTACTAACTAACTAGATAACTAATATCAAAGCCTAACCTCGTTAGGCTTTATTTTTTTAGGTCAAAGTGGATAAACTGAAGTGTATATTGCCGTTATTAGATAAACCTGTCTTGTTCCGCTACTTACCGCTCCCTTTATAAAACACCTAACATTTACACTAACATTAACCCTCGATAATCTCTTCTGGCACTACTATTGCATTTATAAAATCAAGTTTATTATTTTTGGATTTTTCGTTATGGATAAGATGCTCTATGTTGCCATGAGTGGTGCCAAGCAAAACATGTTGTCGTTATCGGTAACGGCAAATAATCTAGCAAACGCCAAAACCACAGGCTTTAAGGCTGATATGGCACAAGCGCGTGCAATGCAAGCATTTGGTGAGGGCATGCCTTCACGGGTATTTGCCATGACTGAAAAATCTAGCCAAAATTTTGACAGCGGTGCGTTATTAACTACAGGTCGTGATTTAGATATCGCCATTGAAGGTGAAGGTTTCTTTGCTGTACAAGCCAAAGATGGCACAGAAGCATATACTCGCTCAGGTCACTTACGTATTACAGAAGAAGGCACCTTAGAAACATCCGATGGCGAAATGGTCATGGGTGAAGGTGGCCCTATTACCTTACCTCTACCGGTACAAAATATAGAAATCACTCGTGACGGTACTATCATGATTCAACCTGAAGGTGCACCAAGCAGCGTTCAAGAAGAAGTTGATAGGATTAAATTTGTTAATCCCAATAACCGTCTAATAGAGAAAGGTCAGGATGGTTTATTTAGGCGTAAAGATGGCGCAATTGAAGACGCTAATATTGAAGTGACCATGAAAAGTGGCATGTTGGAGTCGAGTAATGTTAATCCCGTTAGCGAAATGAGTGACATGATTGCTTTGCAACGTCAGTTTGAAATGCAATTAAAACTAATGAAAACAGCCGAAGAAAATGATTCTGCTGCTGCTGCACTATTACGTGCATTCTAATTGATAACTTAAGTTATTGGTTATTAATGAGAAAAATGAATTTATTAAGAGGTGATTTATGAACCCAGCATTATGGATAAGTAAAACAGGTTTAGATGCGCAAACTAAAGATATTGCGGTAATTTCTAACAATTTAGCTAACGCCAGTACGATTGGTTTCAAAAAGAGCCGAGCAGTATTTGAAGATTTACTGTATCAAACCATTAACCAGCCTGGTGGTCGTTCAGCACAAGATACTGAGTTACCTTCAGGATTAATGTTAGGGGCTGGTACTAAGGTTGTTGCTACGCAAAAAATTCATAGTCAAGGCGATATGTTAACCACAGACAATTCCTTAGATATCATGATCGAAGGAGAAGGTTTTTTTGAAATATTATTACCTGATGGTACTGCAGCCTATTCTCGTAATGGCCAGTTTACCTTAGATGATGAAGGTAATATTGTCACACCGGGAGCGGGTTATGTTCTCCAGCCACAAATTCAAATTCCACCGGATGCACAAGAAATCATCATCTCTCAAGACGGAGAAGTATCAGTAAAATTGCAGGGCCAGGCAGAAAATGCAGTGGTTGGACAATTAAATACTATGAATTTTGTTAATCCAACAGGGCTACAGCCTGTTGGTCAAAATTTATATGTGGAAACAGCAGTAAGTGGAGCGCCACAAGAGGGCGTGCCAGGTCTAGCGGGCTATGGCAAGTTAGTGCAAGGTGCATTGGAAACTTCCAATGTTAATACCACAGAAGAACTGGTTAACTTAATTGAAAGTCAGCGAGTTTATGAAATGAACTCAAAGGTTATTTCAGCAGTTGATCAAATGCTGAGTTATATCAATCAGAATTTATAGTAATTAAGAGCAGTGATTAAGGAGATGATGATGAATAATGCAATAAAGCTATCCGTGTTGTTATGGCTCTTAGTAGGCTGTGCCAGTATCGAGCAAGCAAAAGTTTTACCTAACGATCCTGATTTTGCTCCTATTTTACCTGAAGTTGAAGAAGACCCTATTGTACCAACAGGCTCTTTATTTAAGGCAAATTATGTCAATAATATTTACTCCGACTCCAAAGCGCATCGGGTTGGCGATATTATTGCCGTCATTTTAAGTGAAAGCATTTCAGCAAAAAAAAATGCTAAAACTGAGCTTAAAAAATCTAACAATGCCTTACTTGATCCTATTACTGGCTTTGGTGGACGTGCAATAGGTATTGATGGTGACGCCATTCAATTTGGCTTAAATCAAACCTCTGATTTTAAAGGAGACTCTAAGTCTGATCAAGGTAACAGCTTAAGTGGAAATATTTCAGTTCATGTATTGCGTGTACTCTCTAACGGTAACTTAATGATCCGCGGTGAAAAATGGATGACATTAAACAATGGTGACGAATATGTGCGCCTAACCGGCGTTATTCGCGCACAAGATATCAGTTCCAGTAATACCATTCTTTCCAGCAAAGTCGCCAATGCGCGCATCCAATACGCAGGAACAGGAACTTTTGCTGATGTACAGCAACAAGGATGGTTAACCAAGTTTTTTAATAGCTCTTGGTGGCCGCTTTAAAACAGCAAAAATTTAAAAGATAAACCCTAAGTGGAGACAGATATGAAAGCAGTCATTAAAATAAGTATTTTAGTATTTTCTCTGTTGATTGCCGCGCAAACACAGGCACAACGAATTAAAGACCTAGCTGACGTTGCAGGTGTACGTTCTAATCAATTGTTGGGATATGGCCTAGTCGTTGGTTTACCAGGTACTGGTGAAAGTTCACCATTTACTGAGCAAAGCTTTAAAACCATGTTAAGTAATTTTGGCATTACCATGCCTGCAAACTTAAAACCTAAAATTAAAAATGTTGCGGCAGTAGCAATACATGCAGAATTGAAAGCTTTTGCTAAAGCAGGTCAAAAAATTGATGTCACTGTCTCTTCTATTGGCAGTGCACAAAGTTTACGTGGTGGTACCTTGCTGCAAACTATATTAATGGGCATAGACGGCAATGCTTATGCTATTGCCCAAGGTAGTTTAGTGGTAAGTGGTTTAGGTGCTGACGGTTTAGATGGCTCAAAAGTTGTGGTCAATACACCAACTGTTGGTCGTATTGCTAACGGCGCTACCGTTGAAAGAGAGATTGAGTCTCCTTTTTCATCTGGTGATTACATTACCTTTAATTTACGTAACTCTGATTTTAGTACGGCCAAACGCTTGTCAGATACTATTAACGATTTAATTGCGGGCTCTGCTCATGCCATTGATGCAACTTCCGTTAAGGTAACCGCACCACGTGATGTTTCTGACCGTGTTAGTTTTCTAGCAACACTTGAGAACTTGGAGTTTGAACCCGACAGACCCTCAGCAAAAGTAATTGTTAATTCACGTACAGGCACCATAGTTATCGGCGCAGATGTACGTTTATTACCGACAGCGGTTACTCATGGTGGTATTACAGTTACCATCAATGAAACACAAAACGTGACGCAACCTGATGCTTTTTCAGAAGGCGAAACCGCAGTTACCACGCAATCAGTAATTGATGTCAATAAAAATGACAATCGTATGTTTGTTTTTGACCCTGGTGTTACTTTAGATACGTTAGTTCGAGCCATCAATGGTGTTGGTGCAGGGCCAGGTGATGTTATGGCAATTCTTGAAGCTCTCGAGCAAGCCGGTGCACTACGAGGAGAGTTGATCATTATTTAATGATCAACATTCTTAAGGAGAGTTCTGATGACTGTAAATATGGCACCAAAATTAGCAGATGCCCAAAACTTTTTAGACCTTGGTGGTTTAAATAGTATTCGTCAGCAATCAAACTCTACCGATAAAGAGTCAAAGGAAGCGGCATTGCAAGCCGCAGCAAAGCAATTCGAAGGCATTTTTATGCAAATGCTGATGAAAAGCATGCGAAAAGCACAAGATGTCTTAGAATCTGATAGCCCTTTTAATTCAGAGTCAACCAAGTTTTACCGAGATATGCACGACCAACAATTATCACTGGAACTTTCCAGTAACGGCTCTTTAGGTCTCGCAGAGTTAATTGTTCGTCAGTTAGGTGGTAAAAGTGATGAATACACGCCAAAAAGTATCTTAAGAAGTGATGGTGATTTAGCGTCGATAAGAGCAAAACAAGAAAATGACGCGATAAACAAAGTGTCAAAGAATCGACCTTTTCCAACAACATTTCTTGATTCTACCCCGAAAACTCCAGAAACCCCGACGTTTGAACAACCTAAAGACTTTGTCAGTGCTTTAACTGAAACAGCAAAAACGGTACAGGAAAAGTTAGGTATTCCTTTTGAAGTAGTTATTGCACAAGCAGCTTTAGAAACCGGTTGGGGGAAAAAAATCATTAAGACAAGTGACGGTACAAGCTCTAACAATTTATTCAACATTAAAGCTGATTCTCGTTGGTCTGGCGAAAAGGTCAATAAAGAAACACTTGAATTTGAACAAGGCGCAGTTGTTAAGAAAAAGGAACCTTTTCGTGTCTATCAATCAATTGCTGACAGCGTTAACGATTACGTGAACTTTCTCTCTTCCAGCGAACGATATCAGCCAGCGTTAGAAAATAAAGGAAATGTGGAACACTTCCTGCAAGGTCTACAGCAAGCAGGTTATGCTACAGATCCTAACTACGCTAATAAAATATTAGCCACTTTAAGTAAAGTAACTAACCTCATAGAAAAGTAGTCTCCCTTAAAGCAGTCTCTTGGGGCGCTATCTGTATTTGGACTTTATTATACTTAATTTGGAGTAGGCATCATGGGTGTAAATTTAATGGGATTAGGTCTTCAAGGCCTTCAAACCACTAAACAAGCATTAGACATTGTTGGTCATAATATCGCCAATGTAAATACTGATGGTTATTCTCGTCAAGATGCCACGATAATAACAGGAGGAGCGCAACGATTTGGTGGCTCTTTTTATGGTGTTGGCGTTAAGGTCGATGAAGTTACTCGTATGTTCGACCAATTTGCTTATTTGGATATGCAAGGCAATACCAGTAATTTAAGTTATAACCAAGCCTTCCTCGAGAATGTATCTCGTGTTGACCAAGTTATTTCTGACGACGATACCGCTATTACCAATTCAATGGCTCAATTCTTTTCTGCAGCTAATACGGTAGCAGACAATCCAAACTCTTTAGAGTCACGAAATAATCTTATTCAAGTTTCCCAGAATTTGACGTCAACATTTAATCGTCTTTATGATCAGTTAGATCTGCAATACCAAGCGGTAAATGATGACATCAGAGGTATTGCCTCTGAAATGACGGCTCTTGCTAAAAACTTAGCGGAAGTAAATAGTCAAATTCAATTAACCTACGGAGATGGTACCAAAAATTTACCTAACGACTTACTTGATCAACGAGATCGTTTAGTACTGGGTCTTAGTGAATTTACTAACGTTACAACAGTGCCTGACAGTAATGGCATGATCAGCGTGTTTATTGGCTCTGGACAACCTTTGGTATTAGGGGCAAGGTCGTTAGATGTTGATGTAGTCAGAAGTCAAACTGACAATACAAAACTAGAACTTGCTTTAAGTAGTAATGGCACGCAACAGCGATTACGTGGCGATATTATGGGTGGGAAAATTCAGGGGCTTACAGATTTTAGGGACAACGTGCTTGATAAAGCCTTTAATCAATTAGGACAAACGGCAATTGGTTTAGGTCATTTTATTAATGAACAACAAGAATTAGGATTAGATTTAAATCAACAAGTAGGAACTAACTTTTTTAGTGATGTTAATGCTCAACAATCCATGCATAATCGTGTATTACCCAAATCGGATGGGTTAGGCACGGCAACTTTAGGTGTACAAATTGAAGACGCTGGACAGTTAACTGCAGATGATTTTGAATTAACGGTAACAAGCTATGATCCTTTGACCGATATAGTACAGTTTGAGCTGAAAAATTTAACCGATGGTTCAACGTCAACTTTGGGCCCTCAGGATTTAAACGTTTCAAGAAACATCGATGTAGCTCAATATGGTTTTAGTATCAATGTTGACTCTATTAGTGCGGCCGATCCGATACTTGCGGGTAAAACTTTCGAATTACGCCCGACCAGACTTGGGGCTGCAGAATTAACTACTGAGATGATTGATCCAGAAAAAATTGCAGTTGCAGCAAATCAAATATTAATTACTGATGCTACAACTAATACTGGTGCCAGTAAAACACGTATTACTCAGCTTACAAATACAAATGATGTCAATTTTCCGACGCCAGAAAATGTAATGACCAGCCCGATTACTCCTGCTAAAGGATTACGGGTTGAAATTATTGAACCTGTTCCAGGAACATTTACTTACTCTATTGTTGATGCCAATACCGGTGTGCCGATTGAAGAGCCGGCGGGGGTTCCTCTTGCAGGATTAGCTTTTGCTCCACCACAGCAAACACTGAGTCATGCAGGGTTTGATATTGATATCGAAATTACAGATACCGCAGGTGTTGATAGTTAC
>Ga0209395_1007110_pt1 | contig 11855 bp, 9 predicted proteins | sample GOMGulsemesocosm_3_FD_184635 | JGI IMG/M metagenome (GOLD analysis project Ga0209395, IMG submission 184635) | Methane-oxidizing microbial communities from mesocosms in the Gulf of Mexico - GOM9D Gulf of Mexico (SPAdes) (version 2) | ecosystem: Environmental > Aquatic > Marine > Cold seeps... | reverse complement strand
TGAAAATCGTGAGCAATGTAAAACCTCAATACCTGGTTTTCCAGATCCTGAAATTACCCAACCTAACATTCGCTTCCAACAAACCAAGAGCATGCCAATTGAGATGACTCGTCCTGACTCTATGCCGGTTAAATACCATAGAGACGACAAAGGCAGTTACAAGCCTGTTATCGATCAAAAGGCCGGTAAAGCGAAACATTGGAACTTTGGCAAATTAAATAGTCGTGAAAATCCGTTGGTATTATTTACCTTATTCGCGCAAGCGGCTATTGGTACGTTCTTAATACCCTTCTTATTTGCGTTACTTGGCTTTGAAGCCTTTGAAAGCTTTATGGGCTCAGATATGTTTTTACCGTTAGCGGTAATTTCATTAGTAATGGTGTCTTTTGCCTTGTTAATGAGTGTTACTCACTTAGGTAAACCGATGCGCTTCTATCGCGGTTTTAACAACTTACGTTACTCACCCATGGCAAGAGAAGGCTTTGGTTTAGCAATGTTTTCTGCCGGTTGTGGTTTAACGGCTGCTTTTGCCCTGCCAAGCAACAGTTTTGCCAATAGCTTAATTAATGATGTAATTGGCCTTAACTTAGCCGAGTTAACCGCTAGCTTACCAATGACTAGCTTAACCATCTTTGCAGGCTTGTTTGCTTTAGTTGCTGCGGTTGGTGGCTTATTCTACATGAATAAATGTTACCAAATTAAAGCGCGTCCATTTTGGAATCATCTACAAACAGCCAGCTCTTTTGTTGGTAATACCTTATCGTTAGGTGCTTTTACTGCTGCCGTTATTGTTTTAGGTACCTTTGCGGTACAAGAACAAGCACCAGCAAACATTAACCAAGCGTTACAAGTATTTGCGATTATCTTCATTGTTGGTTTACTCATTGAAGCACTAGGCTTAATTAAACATAACCATGATTTAAACCGTAGTGAACACGAAGGTGGTGCTGCGCACTACATTCAATGTACTACGTTTGGTAAAACCTACTTGTTCCGTAACTGGTTATTAGCCTTAACGATTGTTAGCTCTGCTGGTTTACTGGCTGCGAACTTAGCGGGTTATCAAGGTTTACTATGGACCTTAGCCTGGTTACCATTAGTATTAATGGCTACGTTTAGTGCGCTTATCGGTCGTGCATTGTTTTATATTCTTGTTATTCCTACTACTATGCCGGGTGCATTTTTCTGGAAAAACAAAGGTTTTGAACAACATGCCCGTGATATTGGTTTAGCGGATAACCCTGCTACAGGGGTTGCACAATTGCATCACTAGTTTTGCTAGTAAAGTGATTTATAGCAACTAGGTTCTAAATAAGGTACTAAACAAGTACTAAACAAGTACTCAATAAACAGCCAGATATTGTGATAATATCTGGCTGCTTTTTATCTAGCACCTGAACTAGCTAACACTGCGCTAGCGCTAGCAATAGCCGACGATAACCAAGCGATAGCCAAGCCGACATAAATTGAACGTCTTAAATTGAACGTCTTAAATTGAAAATGTATAACGAGTAAGCCATGTTAAAAACTATTGAAGATACCCTAGGAAAAAGTTGCCTGTTAGGTTTAAGTTATTTCACCGTACAAGGCGAGCCTTTAAACCAAAATATTCTCGCCGGTCGTGTGATTGCTGTCGATAAAGAGTTAGGTATTACCCTAGCCTTGTTTGATGCCAAGAGCGGTGATGAAACCATGATAATCCCAAGCAATAAAGCCGCTAACTTTATTTTACCGACCGATTTATCTTGTTGGTTTACGGCACCTACAGGGGATTTTCATACCAGCCAAGCAGGGGTGAAAATTACCAACCCAGATTACTTAGTGACGTGGGATATTTATCAAACTAAAGAGCCTGAAGAAAATGAGTCAACCGATTCTGAGCAGCAATGGTGGCAGTGGCAACCAAGAACACAAGCCCCTAACGTTGGCTAATATTTCCTAGGCTTATGTATACTTGAGTATGCTTGAGTATGCTTAGGCATATTTACAGGTATTACGGCCTTGCCGAGTCTATTTAGGCTTAGCTAGGCAAGGTTAGGCTAGTCACTCCCCAGTAACCATTATCTTTAGTGTTTAATATCCAGCCTCTTTTTATCAACGCGTTACATATATAGTGATTGATATAGCCATGGGCAAAGAGCACCACCTTCTCTTGCGCTTGCGCGCTAGCAATTAATTGTTCGGCAGCTAACGCCGCACGATGCTTGGCTTGCTTGAATGATTCAAATGGCCCTTTACGGCCGAGCATCCATAATACTCGGCAAAGAAAAACCCAACGCCATGCTTTGAGCTTTAGCGGTATTTTATAACGAGGAATTTCCATTTCTCTAAACAACTTATCGGTAACGGTCGGCTGCTTATCAAAATATATATTGGCGGAATGAATTGCCCGTTTGAGATCGCTAGCAAGTAAATGATACTGTTGATACGCGTGCTCAATTACCGCTGGCCTACTCGATGGCGCAACATCAGAAGCATTGTAACGCCGGATCCACTGAGTATATTCACTGGCACTAACGATGGGGTTAGTTGCTGAGGTTGGTTTTCCATGTCGAATTAAGACGATTTCCATCCGTTCCCTCTGATGTTATTGCTTTAACTGCTTTAATTACGTTAGCTATATTCGTTACATTAATATAATTCAGTAATATGACACAAGTAATTCATGAGGAAATATGCCCAAGTTATTATGGGTGGCAGAATAAGATTTCTCCATATGCCGCTGATTATTGGTACGTAGGGCGCAATAAATCTACATTGTATTAATGCAGCACGGGTGTATAAATCCCACCGATTTAACAAGGCGGGATTTATACTTTAGATAGTATTGCTAACCTCATATTTTAAATTAATCTTTTAACCACATACGTGCTTGACGGCCTGGCAGGTAGAATTTATGCCATTGGCTGGTAATTCTTTGCACATCATTGGATAAAGTATCTCGGTAGTTTGTATTCCACCATAAATTATGATTAGCAGTATTAACCCAAATATCTTGGCCGCCACTACATTTGTTGATGCCAACAACGCCAACATGTTCGCGGTTAAATAAGAGTATGCAATTGTTGTTGCTCATTATTTGCATACCCCGGTTTTTGGTACCATTGTGGAACTTAAGCATGCCCTTAATATCGTTACGTTTGTACATATTCACCCAGCGACTACCGTCATTACTTTCATTATGATCGGAGTAAATCATTGGAACACCCCCATCACGACCCATAATATAGGCTGTGGCTAAATGTTCATCGGTGCCATCCATAATTTGGTAACGAAAGCCAGAGTTATTAGGAATATCATGAGTCGTTGTAAAGGTCACTGCACGTGAATTTGGGAGTGCTTGACCATAGGCGCCAGGATCTACAAGTTGATTCATCGACCCTCCAGAGTTAAATGCACTGCGTATACTAGCAAATAGTGGAAAATCGTATGCAGAATGACCTGTACCATTTAAGTAAGGTGCTAGAAAGTTATCATAACTGCCATCGCCAGCACCGCCTGAAGTGATAATTTCACCAAATACATGTACGCCATTTTTAATATCATTTGTAAAGACAGCATTAATATGATAATTACTCATATGTTTTGCCGCATCAACACGAAACCCTGTTACCCCCATTGCTTTAAGAGCATTTAAATAGGATTTTTGTTGGGCAACGACATAATTATTAGGATCTAAATCGGGTAAACCAGTATCGCCGTTACCACCACATAAGCGCCAATATTGTACATCTCCAGGGTTGCCGTAATTACTAATACAACCCGCAGGATGAAAGTCACTTGCACCTAACCAACCGTTTTGTATATTTCCAAATATGGATATTGAGTTATAGTGATCTGAATTAGCTGCGTAATTAGATAGTAATTCTGAACCTGGGTAGTTTAGATCAGAACGTTTCCATGACTCATTAGCCATGTGATTAAGTACAATATCAGCATAGGTTTCTACGCCTTTTGATTTAAGGGCAGCAATCATATCTTTGAAATCATGTGTATTACCCAGCGGACTCTCGATAATACGTAAATCTTGAGGTTGATAGCGTGCCCACCATTGATTTCCCGTTGATTTATAAGCGGGTGCCACTAAAACTTTATCGTAACCTAAGTTGGCAATTTCTTGTGCTTTACTTGCAACTTCATCGTAAGTCCAGTTAAATGCGTGCAGTATAGTATCAGCAGCAGAATATTGGCTGAACATTAATGTCGCCGCGGTGAGCGCAGCCTTAAAAAGTTTGTTCGGTTTCATTTATTTCTCCATTTTATTATTTGTACTTGTAGTAATACTTGCTTATTTTGTTCATATAAACTGTTTATTTATCGAACAGTTCGTTTATAAAATAATAAAAATAGGGGCGTACATGAAGGTGAATACGTATTCATGCATACGTATTCACCTTTAGGGTATTCGTTACTTATTTCAATGAGAGCAACAACCATATTTAGTAATGTTTTTTATTAGGGGTAATGCTAGAAACATTGAGTTGTATAAAAGTAAAAAGAAACAATGTGGTAACAAAGCTATTATGATTATGAGATAAGGACAATAAGATTTACGCATGGCGTCGCTATATTATTGCTAATCAATTCATAGACGAAACTAGAAAACCTTTAGTCATAATATTGGTCTTGTAGGCGAGGAGAAATTTGTAATTATGTTCAGAATATCGATGAAAGTTACTTATTAGAAAATATAGAGTAAATAAATTGAAACTAATGTTTCCTTTGCGCACTTTTAAGCCATCCCCGCTCACCCTCACGACTAAAGGCAATGGTAGCTTAATCCACATAGAGGCTGAATGACTTATTGCTAAAAAATCACCATCAAAGCTTAACAATTTTTATCTATAGGAAACGTAAACTATCGGGAAACAGCAGAGGAGTGTGATTGTTATGCGACGTCAGCTGTTGGTCAAAATAGACTAAAATTTTTAGTCTAAATTTTCAAAAGCTAGTGTATTGAGTGTTGCATAGGTCTATTTTTTTTTCGATGTTGGCCAAACAAAGGGAGTGGGCTTGGTGGAAGTCGTTTCTGCTACGGCTTTATTTTGGGCGAGTATCGCCCTGATTAATTTCCCCGTTTCTTTATGCTTACTACAAAAAGTTTTTAGGTATAAAATTTCAACTCTACTGCGCGCCCAAGGGGTTGTACGCAGGAATTTCAAACTTGATTTAAGGCGCGGGTTATTGATGAAACAACGAATATTGAGTAACTCTCCCATCTTCTCCCAACCTATTTTCTTCTCAAGTTCGGTTAGAATCTGTTCAAGTTTCACACCGTGTAGTGGGTCATTACTTTTATTCATAGTCTGCCTAAAATCAAAAACTACATTGTAACAAGTTTACTAAATATTGACAGACTTATGCTGCTACTATCTATGCTAACGCTCGCAAAATCAACTATGCCACCCATGAAAACGCCAATCAATATTGGCTCGATTATTATTATTGATTTTTGGGTGTAATTAAATTTCAGCCGTACTTTCAACTATCGCAAGCTGGAGCTTATCAAGGGGCTGTTTATTTTGATTTTTTTGAGTCTGCAATGTAGCTTTGAATAACTGGTGCCAACGCTCGAGTACCTGAGTAGTTGACCACGATTTCATTTGTTCAGTATCAACATGTAAGACGATATGTAAATGATTATGCATTACAGCATGGGCGCAAATATCAATAGCAAATACTTGAGCTAATTGAAAAAGTCGCTTTTCAATCCATGCTCGTCGATGTTCATAACTAACACCCGTTTCTTTGTCTACTCCACATAAAAAGGCCTTTCGTACGGTGCGGCTACAAATGTGATAATACGGTGTATCTAATAAACTAATTTTTTGTGAACGTGGCTTAGGCTTAACAATTACCAAACTTAATTAAGGTAAATTAAGTTTAGTTTAGTTTAGTTTAGTTTAGTTTAGTTTAGTTTAGTTTAGTTTAGTTTGTAGATTGAAATATGCCCAAGTTATTATGGGTGGCAGAATAAGATTCTATCTGTTTTAGATTTTCTGCAAAACTATATAACTGAGTTATAATGACAAAAAAATTATATACAAACTAACTCCTATTGGAGACTATTGCTTAAATGCACAAGGAATTGATTCAACAAAGGTATCTGATTATGCGTAAGCTATCTACATTATCCATTATCGTTACATTTCTGCTGTTAGCACTCTCAAGCTGCGGAGGTGGAGGCAGTGATGGAGGAAGCAATTCACCTTCTGCGGTGGATGCTACTCCCCCCTCTTTATCGGTAAGTGCATCATTGACTACGGCATACTCAGGTGATGTGGTGAGCCTGACTATCAATGCTTCTGACGCTAGCGGCTCGGTGAATACTACGGTGAGCTGTGATGGCGGTAGCTATTCTGACGGCAACTTGACTCTGCCCATCGTTGATGCATCAATCACGGTAACCTGTGAGGTAGCAGCCACGGACCCTTCGAGGAATCAGTCTTCGCGAACAATTACTATTGACGTTGAACCACGAGAAATACTGCTCATTGAGGCGTTTCAAGAGTCAGAGTTAAAAAGTGGCGCAATGTTGGCATTGTCAACCCGAGATTACAACCTGGCTAATCGATCTGGAAATATCACAATAAATGGAGTTGGTTATCCATTTACAGCAGATGCCACTGGCATTGTATTATTCATAGTTCCCAGATTAGACGCTGGGAACTACCGCATTGAGTTACCGCTAGGACAGGAGCAGACAGGCTATTATGAGTTCACAGTGATTTCTTCTGCAGTCGCCCCAGAAATTGCGCAAAATTTCGTGCTGACAGATATTGCCGATACGCTGGTCGAAATTGACAACTATCTACAACTTAATCAGGGACAAATAAGTGCCACTGAGCAAGCCTATTTTAATGATGCAATGGCGGCCTATAACAACCTAACTCAAGCAGACTTAGGTGGTATTACTTATGAAGAATGGCTATATATTGCATCCTACCTTGAGGCCAATGATCCAGAACAGACCACATCAAAGGTACTGCAAGTGAATCAATACAGTTCAAGCTGCAATACCAACTTATTACAAGCCAAGGCGGTGATTGCTGCCGGTACTGCCGTGGGTGCTGTATTGAGTTTTCAGGGCTCTTTAACTGCAACCGGTACGATTGTGGGTGCACCTGCTGGCGTAGTGCTTGGATTGATTGGCGCTGGTTTTGCTGGTACTTCACTTGGCGTGATTGGTAGTTTTTATGATGATATTAAGGCAAATTGTCTTAAATGGGAGAACTTTACTCTGACTGCATCGGGAAATATGCAAGTCAAAGCCAAGTCGATTCACCACAAGCAATTGTTGAACGCGGCTACAACCTTCTCACATAACCAGTATGCTTCTTTTGTGGTAGAAGCTGATCAAAGTATTATCGATGCACTACGTGCACGCATTGCAACGGCTATTAGTAGTTTTAAGTCCATCCAAGCGAAAGAAAGCTACTTACCTGATTTTATTTTTAATCCAGTCGATAGGTTAGTTAAATTAATAGAACCCACTACCGAATATTATCCTACAGCAAATATGACGTTCAGTGATACCAGTGATGATGGGGTAGATTCTAATGCTAATGTGGGTGTTACAGCAGTAAGTGAAGGAGAGTTTGGTGTTTCGGTTAGAGCGGCGATCTTGGATTTTAGTGAGGTTGCAGAGGAACCCTTTACCCTACATGCGATAGATTCAATACAAGGAGTCAATGAGTCCCTCGCTGCTAGCGTTTCAATCTTACCCCCGGTAGCGCAGAATGTGGCTTATATTGTGGCTGGAGGTGGCTCGATAACGGAGGCTATGCTGGCGGAATATGCCACATCCTATCAAGTGGTTCTTCAACCTAGTGATGGTACATTGACCCATGAACCGGAAGTCACTGCTTACTTTACCTATACTCCAGATGTTGAATTTTTCGGCACGGACTCTTTCACATATAAAGCAATCAATGGAGCGGGTGATTCGAATATAGCGACGGTAACGATTGAGGTGACTGATAACAGCTGCAGAACAACTCTATTTGAGGATAATGGATGGTCTGTTAATTGCGGAGCTGCAATTAATGAACATATTAGTTGGGATTCTAATGGAAGTAGTAATGGTGATGCGCGCTTATTTGACCTAAGCATTCAAAAGATAAATGATAGATACCAAGATTCTGAGGGGATCGAAGTTGACAGTGAAATAACGACTTACTTGGTTGAATTGGATAATAACTTATTAAATGAAAATTCAACTTATATTGATTCATGGCTAGAGTTTAAAAGGGATAGTAATCTCTCTGAATTACCTGACGGCAGTAAAGTCCAATTTAGGAATGCTGACGTTTACATAGCCATAGATCAAGGTGACGTGTATAGAATAAGCCTAGAGAAGTCTACATCCTTCATTGATTGGGATAATCGCACATTTACGGTTAATGAGTGTTCGTGGATTTCAAATGGACAATTTCAAGGCGGTACACGTAGACAAGGAACTTTTGCTAATGGTGTTTATTCTTCACAATCAACTAACGTAACAAACTCAGCTAACTGCCCTACAGTGGCAGATGCTGAAGCTGTTAATACAGTAACTTTGGAAGATTCAGTGATTTATCAATGCTTAGTTATTGGGAAAGCCGGCCCAAGTTGTCCATTAGCACCATAACAGAGTCTTTAAAGGTAGCTTAAAGGGAACTGCGTCATTTCATAATAATATTCAAAGCGGAAATGTCACATCAAAAAATCGACAGTTTTAACCAAATACCGAGAATACATTTTTGTGAAGTAAGCTCATCATTGGTTAAGGTCAAAAGAAAATTGAAAGAAGAAGTTGAATCTGAGTATAGGCCACCAACCTTTTTCGGAGAAGAGATTAAGATGTCTTCTGGAGAAATAGAGGCTTCGTTAGAAAAGGCTTTGGAAATTTCAACTGGTTGGCATTGTTGTGGGTAAATAATTCTGGCCACTAATTTATAGTTTATATGGCGCAATGGGGGCGTTAGCGGGTCAGAGTTAATACTCTAATCTCATTTGAAACTTACATGATTCAATGTCTGCTTTGGGGATTTGAGATCTAATTCCGTGCAAAAATTATCGGCACAATCTCAATTGTGAATGGATGTGAGTCTTTATATAAAACGACAACTTTAGGATCCCTGATCTGCCGTTTTTAATTCAAAAGCTAACTTTCGCTTAGCGCACTTTGTTACCATTATTTCCTTACGATTAGTGACGTTTTTTTGTAATGTGCTCACCTACTTTGACGCAAGAACTTGAATTGTTTTTCGGGGGATTACCACTATCTATGCTGCCGCTATCCTCCGACAATAACAGGTAAATCCATACAACCATAATCAACACCGAATTGACTCATAATGCAGGTCAGTTGGCCGCGGTGATGCGTTTGATGATTAAAGATATGCTGAATAACAATTGCCACCGGTTTAGAGATCAATTCTCCTTCGGTAGTGGTGTAGCTGATTAATTTATCACAATCTTGATCCGTTAAGCGATCACAAAAATTGGTCAGGATAGTATCGAGTTTTACTCTGAGTTTGATAATGTCACTTAGCTGCGAGCAATAAATATCGTGCGGTGATTTAGGGGTTGGCAAGTCAGCAAAGTCTCGCGGGGATAATTGAGCAATATTATTGCTGGCGATCCTGCCGAGTAAAATGAGATCACCGAACAGAAGATGATTCCAGTAGCTGATAATGGTTGGAAAAAATGAATGGGTTGCTTGCTGCAATTGCTCGCTCGGCATTGTTAAGCATTTATCCAATAATTGCTCATTGATACGCTTATTGTAAAGCGCCATAGTGCGAAAATTAGTTGCTAGGCTCATAATGATTCCTTTTATACTCTGACATTTTTACATTAACTTTAGCTTTGCTCGCTATCGCGCCTCAACGAGCTAATCAGTTCTTCATTAACTGAGTATTTTGGTCATAAAGATGCTGTGCGGATCGGGCTGATAATCACTAAAGGGCTGACACGGCTGAAAACCAAATTGCTGATACAGCTGTTGTGCTGGTTTAAATTCAGCAATAGTACCGGTTTCTAAGCTGAGTGCGGTATAAGCACGGCTTGTTGCTTGTGCAATGACATACGCAACTAACTTAGCGGCAACGCCCTGACGAAGAAAGCGTTTTGAAGTGCGCATTGATTTTATTTCACCGTGGGTGTGATCAAGCGCTTTTAACGCGGCGATTCCCGCTAACTCCTTGCCGAGCCATAAACTCCAAAAGGTAATATCTGCTTGTTCAAGTGCTGCTAAATCTAGCGCATGAACACTTTCAGGCGGGGAAAGGGATAGCATCTCTTGATGATGTTCTTGTAATAACCTAATCACTTGTGGGTTATTTAACTCCCCTGCTCGAATTTCCATGCTAGACTTTATCGCTAATATTAAATGGCTAATGTTAAATGTTTATTTTTTAATGTTAGTGCAGAGGAAATACCGCAGTAAACATCTCATAATTTTGATTAAAAATCCATCTAGCGATGACCATAACTGAAATCAGTGCTTTTGGTTAAAAATATCCATTCCTTAATAACAAAAAAGCAGCCGAAGCTGCTTTTTTTAAAATAGAGAACGGTGCTATTTGTCTTGATACATAGAGCACATTCAAATAGCACATAGCAAAGATTACACCATATCAGCGAAAGGGTTATCGCTTGGCAATGACACTGAATGCTTAAATTCAGCAAAGCTTAAGTTGTCACCATTAATCTCAATAGCACTTTCATCGAGTAAGCCATCACCAAATTTATAGATAACATCAAACTCACCTTGGTCGGCACGTTGACGATAAGCCTGCTGTGCTTGCTCAACGCTCGCTAATTTTTGTTGATAGTCTTGCATCGCTGGTTCGCCATAACGTTTAGTCATCATAGCTAAGGTTACTTTAGGCGAAAATAATGTCGCGGTGGCATTGTTACCACCAAAGCCTTTCGAGTTAATAAAAGCTACATCCATATCATCACAATGCCAGTGATCGGTAGCAATATTTAAACGTTGGTTGTGCACATCGTCGGCCACTTTATCAATGGTGGTAACACCGGGCATAATATTGTCACTGAACACCCCAAGTGCCATCGCCATTTGATCGCCACTAGCAGGGCCAATGGTATGACCCACAAACGCTTTCGGCGCCGCTACCGGCCAGTTATTAATGTTAAAACTTTCGGCAATGCGATCGTATATTAACGATTCGGTCACACGGTTTTGCGGGGTACTTGAACCATGCGCTAAAATAAAGCTGCGGGTTTGTACCGACTCTTTACCTAAAATACTTTGCGCTAACGCGACCGATTTTGCCATGGTGATATAGTTACCTGGGCCCGGTGCAGTAATTGATTTTTTATAACCATCGGCATTACAAAAAACATCGGCTATCGATCCCATCACATTGGCGCCCATTTCAAGGGCTAAGGCATCATCCATCAACACAATAAACTGTGCACCTTCACCAATAGTAAAGCCACAATTGTCACCAAAGGGACGACTAGTACGACGATGATCGGCAGTATCGCTATTATCGAGCTTTTTCAACCCTTCTTCATTGGCTAACGCACTCATGTTGCCAAAACCTTCGATAACTTCTGGCGTTACCGGTGCTTCGGCACTACCCACCACAGCAACCCGTACACGGCCCGCTTGCATATCTTGCACCGCAGCACGTAAGTTATATAAGAAGGTTGCGCAGGCCCCCGAAGCTGAAAAAGTGGTACCAACATTGCCAGTCACGTAAGCATTAACAAAGTCGGTCGACATAGTATTTAAACCCAGCGCCAATTGCTTGGTGCTTACGCGAGAGCCAGATAAACGGCTTTTTAATAAACCGCCTAACCCTTCCTGCTGTACTTGACCCAATACCGATGCTGAATAG
>Ga0209395_1007109_pt1 | contig 11857 bp, 10 predicted proteins | sample GOMGulsemesocosm_3_FD_184635 | JGI IMG/M metagenome (GOLD analysis project Ga0209395, IMG submission 184635) | Methane-oxidizing microbial communities from mesocosms in the Gulf of Mexico - GOM9D Gulf of Mexico (SPAdes) (version 2) | ecosystem: Environmental > Aquatic > Marine > Cold seeps... | reverse complement strand
CTTTTGTAAAAACACTTTGTTCTCTGACATGGCCATTCAAAAAAATAATATCAGACGTAAACAAGCACTCAGCTTCAGCTGGCTCCTCTCCATTAGCTTTCTGGTATGTTGTTTATTGGCCTTTAGCCCATTAGGTCATGCAAAAGAGGATGCTATTGAGGGAAGTACAGCCAAACGAGAAAGTAGCACCAATGAAGATCAAAGTGCCAATAAGCCGGTAACAAAAGATGCTTTTGAGTGGCAATTTATACTTGATCTTTCAATGGTATATGATCCGAAAATTATCGCGGGCATTGAACAAGATGAGCTACTTCACTACTTTTTACCTGGCATATTAGTTGATATTTCCTATAAAGGATTTTTTTTACAAACTAACCAACGACGCTCTAACGCTTTACTCGGCGGCACTGAATTTGGTTATCAACTCTTTGTAGAAAGGAACTGGCAAGTTGACCTGATTGCCAAAGCCTATATGCAAGGGTATGACTCAGATTCACTAATTGAGCACGGTGGTGGCGACGAAGACTTACTCGCAGGATTAACTGAACGAGAAGCTACTGGTGGTATTGCTTTACGGTATTCTCATTATTTCAATGATGCATTATTTAGTATTGATTTTGCCTATGGTAGCGCTGGTGATGATGTTAATGGTGAACATGTCGGCGGCATAATTATTGATAGTTTTTACAGCTATCTTGTACCTTACAGAAACTGGGATATTTATTTAGGTGGTGGTTTAACCTATTTTAGCCAAGATATAGTGGACTACTATATTGGTGTTAGCCCAGAGGAATCAAACGACAATAGAGCTGAATATACCGCAAACAGTGGCTTTAGAGGGCAATTAGAAGTTTATGCTCAATACCCTTTATCTGCAAATTGGTCTTTTAATGCAGGCATAACTCACAGCATATTCTCTAATGCTGTAAAAGAAAGTCCCTTAGTGGATAAAAGCCAAGTAACCCAAGTAATGCTTGGAGCTCTGTATGTATTCTAATATTGGCAATGGATTTGCCATAGTTCATGCAAAAGTACTGCTGTTCTTGCTCTATAGTCTGCTGACGTTAAATCAGGTGAAGGCTGAAGATGTTAACACACTGACAAGTAAACAACTTGATTTTACGGCCCTGCCTGAGCAGTGTGTAACACTAAGGCAAGGACGTGCTTGTTTTGCCACCGTTGAACTGCAGTGGCACTCAGCTTCAAAGCAGAGCTTTTGTTTATATCAAGAGGGTAAAAAGAAGCAACTCGGTTGCTGGCAAAACAATAACAATGTACAGATAAAAATTGAGTTTGAGTCAAACAAAAGTGTTAAATATCAGTTGCGTGCGTTAAGTGACAATAAGGTCATTGCCGAAACTCAGGTAGAGGTTAGTTGGCAGCATAAAAACACCTCTCGTAAACGTCGTTGGCGACTATTTTAGCTAATTAACATGAAGGCACATCAGTGTATGCAACAGACAGAGCAGGAAAAATATAATGCATAATATTTTATTGGTAGAAGATGATATTAGCCTAGCCGATTGGGTGTGCGAATATTTAACTGAACAAGGTTTTAATGTAACTCACGTTGCCCGTGGTGATCTCGTCATCGAGGTCATCAAAAAAAATACTACCGATATAGTCTTACTTGACGTGATGCTGCCAGGGTTAAATGGTATTGAAGTTTGCCGCCTTATTCGCCAGCACGAACCGAGTAAACAAGTGCCTATCATTATGTTAACGGCTCGCGCGGATGAGTTTGATGAAGTTATTGGTTTAGAGGCTGGTGCAGATGACTACGTGATAAAACCTGTGCGACCACGCGCCCTACTAGCCCGAATAAACCGTCAACTCAGCCATAGTGATAAAGTTGAAAATGATCCAAATGCCCAACTTATTTTTGGTGAACTCATCATAAATCAAGAAGCGAAACGGGTGACCTATCAAGGTAAAGAGGTTGATCTCTCAACCAGTTTATTTGCCTTTCTAGCCTATTTAGCACAGCATGCAGGTAATGTTGTTGATAGAGACTCGGTATTTAAAGCATTAAAAAAACGTGAATATGATGGTCAAGATAGACGCTTTGACGTGATGTTATCGACCTTACGTAAACTGTTTAATGACGATCCGCAAAAACCACAGAAATTTAAAACTATTTGGGGTAAAGGTTATTTGTTTGTTGGTGATGCATGGCAAGAACAGCCAACACATGATATTGAAGAGTAAACATGCGCGGTCTCTATATTAGTATCATCTTTACCGTTTTAGGCTCGCTGTTTTTTATCGGTTGGGGTCTAGATGAGCTTGTTGCTTATTCAACAGAAGATAAAATAACAGAGACACCCGCTACAACTGTTTACAGACATTTAGCTGACGGCCTTACCAGTGAATTAAGTACACTTGACAGCTCAGAGCTTGATGAAAAAGTAAGACTATTTCAGCAACACTATCAATTAAAATCGAGTTTAGCCTTAAGTAAAAAGATTGCTTTACCTAGTTCACTCGTTGCCCAGGTAAATCAACGAGGTGGACTACTACTCGCTTCTACTGAGAATCAATATTTATTAAAAAACATCCCTAATCATCCTGAATTTCTTTTACGTCTTGAGCTTCCAATTGAGATTGCAGACGATGACAATATCAATTTTATTTTAACGTTAATACTTTACATAAGTATTTGTGTCATTTTGATTTTATGGTTAATCCCCTTAACAAGGCGTTTATACTTACTCAACAATGCCGCCGCCAAGATTGGCTCTGGACAGCTTGATGCTCGTATCGCTAAAAGCCGATTTTCCTATATCAAAGTATTGGAGCAAAGCTTTAATACCATGGCCAGTAAAATAGAAAAACTAGTTGAAGATAACAAAATTCTTGCCCGCAGCTTATCCCATGATATTCGTACACCAATGTCGTGTTTACGTTTTGGTATTGAAACCGCGTTAGATAGCAAATCAATGGAGAAAAAAAATACTTATTTAACACGTATGGATAATGAATTAACTCGTATGGAAGAGATGACTTCACTCTTTCTTGATTATGCCTCTATGGAGCGACAAGCCTTAAATTTAAAGAAACAGCAAACACATGTACAGGCATTAATTACCTCAGCAATCAATGACTGCCAAGTATTGGCTAAACAAAAAAATATTAACGTTACCATGTCCGCTGCAGATGACGCATTTAACCAAGAGTTAGATTATCATTGGTGTTATCGCGCACTCGTTAACTTAATCAGTAATGCTATTGGCTATGCAGAGAGTCACGTTAGTGTGCAGCTTAAACACAACAATAATGCTTTTTATATTACGGTTGCAGACGATGGTAGAGGTATTAGTGAAGATAAGTTAGATATTATTTTTAATCCGTTTGTAAAGTTAGATGCTGACAGAAGTCGCGAACAAGGTCATTTTGGTTTAGGCTTGGCTATTTGCAGCAAGGTGATGAACTGGCATCAAGGAAGTATCAAAGTGGCCAACAACACTCAACTTTGTGGTGCAAACTTTACGCTTGAGTTTCCTTTGTAATAGCTTTATTGAAAGCCAATTCGACAATATGCAGCAAATCCAACAAAAAAATAAGCAAGTAACAGCACTTAGTGTCAATGATAACTGGTTTGGATTAACCTGCCCACAAGCCAACGCACTGGTCGATGAGAAAGTTACTGCACTATTTCCTAAAAAATAGTAGAATCTCGCGTCACTTTGTAACACATTTACATGTCGTACATTCATTTGTGCCTATACAAGTTTTAGCATAAACAGGCTGGTAAATTATTATCAGAATAATCACATTGCTAGCCAGTAGTAACTAGAAATAAGTAGAAGTAAGTAATAAAAGCAATGGATAATAAAAAAGCATCACTACACACAGATATAGATACGGTTCTCAATAACTACGATTTTGATTTCTCAAAAGCTGAGATTGATGTTTTGGGTAATGGCCATATTAACAATACCTACAAATTAACCACGCCTGAAGCAGAGTTTGTTTTACAACAAATCAATCATGATATTTTCACCAAAACGGTTGAATTGAGTAGTAATGCACAAAAAATAAATCAGCACTTATTGCAACAAAAAAACAAGGGTAATTACCCGCTAGCCGTTCCTCAGCAGATACTTACTGCAACGGGTGAAACTTGCATTAAAATCGGCAGCAACTACTGGCGTTTGATGGAGTTTATCAGTAACTCTTATACCCTAGAAGAAGTGAAATCCCCAGAGCAAGCCGCACTTGTTGCGACAGCCTTCGCAAACTTCAGTTGTGCGTTGAGCGACTTCCCTGCAAATGACATCGCTGTCATCATTGACGATTTCCATGATATTACTTTTCGTATGCAACAGCTCAAAGACGCTGTAGAAAATGATTTTCAGGGACGGTTATGGGATTGCCAAGCATTAGTCAACTTCTGCTTTGACCAACAAATTTTTATCGAACATGTAGTCGACATCAGTAAAAAATTACCGCTACATGTCACACATAATGATACTAAGATAAACAATTTATTATTTACCACTGGTGACAAGGCTTGCGCTGTTATTGATTTGGATACCTGTATGCCTGGTTTACTAATGCACGACTTTGGCGACATGGTTAGAACTTGTTGTAGTAATCTTGCTGAAGATGACACCAGTACTGACAAAATGGTCATTAAACTTGATATCTTTGCTGCACTTATCCAGAGCTATCAAAAAGCCTTTGGCGATAAAATGACTGATCTTGAAAAGAAGAGTTTAATTGTCGGCGCTAAGTTATTACCGTTTATTATAGGCACACGCTTTCTAACGGATCATTTAAATGGTGATAACTACTTTCAAGTAAGTCGTGAAAATCATAATTTAGATCGTGCTATCAGCCAAATACAGCTATTTACCTTAGTTTCTGAGGCAGAGCCTGAACTTGTGAAACTAGCTCGATAATTTTTTATGTATGGGCTGAGCGTTCAGCCCATACTCTCAGCCAGTGTTAACTTTTTTTTTATGAGTTTTTTAGCTCTTTAGTCAAACTTCACTAAAAATATCATTATTATTTACCCAAAACATACCTTACCAGTCTATTTTTCCTACCTTACTTTCTTGTCATCTACGTGTTATTTGTTTCTGCTACTCCACTCATCATGACTTGTGATACTTCCGTGATAAATTCGTCATCAAAAGATGATAAACACGTGATCTACTGGCGATAATTGACCGTCATACTTTCCTCTACTTTAGTAACAAAAGCGTTAATAAAGCTTTTAACAAAAATAACACCATTTTCATTAGGTTTATTATCTTATTGTGCGTAGAGAAAATAAATCAGGGTAAGGCGCTTGACTGAGCAATAGCTGGCGATTGGAATTGAGAGCAACTCAATCCTGGATTATTTTAACCAGCACAAGTGGGCAATAATTTAATGCAATTGGTATAAGTCTATCGACAAAGGAAGGTAACATGAAAGCAATCAAGAAATCCCCAATCAAAACATCTTTAAGTCTACTGGCACTTGCTCTTGCAAGTTCAACGACCATGGCGCAAGAATTATCTATTACTGTGACCAATTTAACACAAGGATTGCATTTTACCCCTGTGATTACTGCTGCCCATAATAATGATAATCAAATATTTATGTCTGGAGAGATGGCGACTTCAGAGCTGCAAGCTATGGCTGAAGGTGGTGACATTTCAGGGTTAGCAAATTTATTAACCAATGCCGATGCAAATATTAATGAAAATCCTGCGATGGGTTTATTAGCACCAACTATGTCGGCAAGCTTTAGCTTAACGAGCGATAGCGCTAATACTCATTTATCGCTTGCAGCTATGGTATTACCTTCTAATGACGGCTTTGTCGGCCTAGATAGCTGGGAGATCCCAGAAGACGCTGGCACTTATACTGTATTTCTTAATGCCTATGATGCAGGGACTGAAGCAAATGATGAAATTCGTGGTAGCGGGGCTCCCGGTGAAGCAGGTATGCCAGTACCTCCACCATTAGATGCCAGCATTGGTATGAATGGTACAGGCATCACAGATATGGAGTCTAATGACAAAGTTCATATTCACCGCGGTAGCTTAGGTGATGATGATATGGCTGCAGGCAAAAGCGATATTAACAATAGTGTGCAACGTTGGTTAAACCCTGTCGCTAAACTTACCATTACCGTGCAATAAGGAGGCGGCATGTTTACTTTTACTCATCAAAAAAAGATAAGCCAAAAACTAACTCGTCAATTATTTATTACAAGCTTATTAACCCTTAGTTTAGCAGCCTGTAATGATGACTACGAAAATAAAGCTGTTGAAATTATTACTCCTGAAGAGCCTATAATGGAATATAACTATTCAGTTACAGTAACAAACTTAACTTATGCACAACCCTTGTCACCAATAGCGATTACTTTACACGGTGATACAAAAATGTGGCAAGTAGGCCTACCAGCATCCATCGCCTTAGAAAAACTTGCTGAAGGGGGTGATAACACAGACTTTATTGCACTTGAAAGTAACCTTGCCTCTACAACAAGCGAAGGTGCTGTCCCACCGGGAACAAGCATCACTTTACACATCAGCACCACAGAGCCAATGGCAACTTATTTAACAATTGTAACCATGTTGGTGAATACAAATGATGCTTTCTCGGGTCTTACTGGAGTAGATATATCAACATTAGTCCTTAACCAAGAGAAATCATGGTCATTATCTGTCTATGACTCAGGTACCGAGCTAAATAGCGAAGCAGTAGATACTATTCCTGGACCTGCAGATGGTGGGATTGGTTATGAGGCTACTCGCAATGATATCGACTTAGTCGGTTATCATTCTGGTGTAGTAAGCCAAGATGATGGTTTATCAAGCTCAGTGTTAACACAGGCGCATCGTTTTGATAACCCTGCGGTTAAAGTAACTATAACTCGAACTAAGTAGTACGCTAGGCCAATGAGTAGCCTAGTTTACTCATTGGCCACAATATGAAAGATAAAATTTTAATTATTGAAGACGAGATTGATATTGCTAAATTGATTCAGGTGCACTTATCTGAACTGGACTTACATTGTGATATTTGTACACACGGCGAACAAGCGTTAGAAAAAGCGCTAACTAATGACTATCAGCTTATGTTGCTTGATGTGATGTTACCCGGTATTAGTGGCTTAGATATTTGCCGACAGGTGAGGCAGGCAAAACCATTACAAGCAATTGTCATGTTAACGTCTAAAACCTCTGAAATAGACCGAGTCTTAGGCCTTGAGTTGGGAGCTGACGACTATATGACTAAACCCTTTAGTGTTAGAGAGCTACAAGCACGAGTAAGAAGTCAATTACGTCGAGTGCACGCCATGAGCGCTAAAAATGACGTCCTTGATGATCAAGCAAATATAGTAGTACCACCGCAAACATCAATGAATAATACAAACACGGAGACTCAAAAAGGAACGTCCGTAGGTCAACTTCATGTTGATCAAAGATATCATCATGTTATCTATAAAAACAAAACAATCAACTTAACCGCGACAGAGTTCGAATTGATAGATTTTTTCTGCCAACACCCTGATCAAGTATTTTCGCGCGCTCAATTACTCGATGGTGTTTGGGGTTACCAGCACAACGGTTATGAACATACCGTTAATTCCCACATTAACCGCCTTAGAAATAAACTTGAAGAAGACTGCACTGAGCCAAAAATAATTCAAACCGTCTGGGGTGTAGGTTACAAACTTAATTCTGCGGGCGTCATGCCGCAAGTTACATAGTAAGTAGGACTGAGTATTTATGAAAATATCACTTTATCAACGTTTAGCATTTACACTATGCCTAGCCTTTATGGTCATGGCCTCATTACTAGTGTGGTGGAGTAACTCTTTAGTACAGCAATCAAAGTATCAAGCAGAACAAAAACTTCACCTTAATCTGGCCGAGCATTTAGCCCATGATAATCCATTATTACAAGATGGCGTTTATGATAAAGCTGCGCTAGAAAACCTATTTCATACTTTGATGTTATTAGGCCCAGCCTTTGAGTTTTATTTTTTGGATGCCAAAGGCAATATTTTAACTTATTCAGCTGATGCCAATAAAATAAAACGCAAATCAGTGTCATTGACTCCACTTAAACAACTTATCAATAATCCGAAGGAAATGCCTCTCTTTGGCGATGATCCTCGAGGTTTGCATACTAAAAAAATATTTTCAGCCTCTCCGGTGTATCAAGGAAAAGTATTGCAAGGATATTTATATATTATCATTGGTGGTGAAATTTATGACTCAATGTTTAGCCAGGTACAAGGTGATAGAGACTTACAAAGATATGGCGCCTTTTTTATCGCCAGCCTACTCTTACTATTGTTAGTTTTATTAGCTGTATTTCATTATTTTACTCACCCGTTAAAAGAGCTAACAAAACAAATGCTGGCACTTAAAGCGGTAAAATTTGATCAAACAAAAATTCAGCTAAAGCAATGGGGAGCAGGAGACAACGAAGGCATTCATAATAATGAAGTTCACTTTCTAGGTGCAACGTTTAATGACATGGTGGTTCAGATTAACCAGCAATTTTCTCTCTTGACTGAAAACGATCGCATACGAAGAGAGTTATTGGCACACTTGTCTCACGACCTACGAACTCCCTTAGCGACAATGCAAGGTTACATTGAGATACTTGCAATCAAAGGGGATGAATTATCGGGTCCACAACAGCAGGATTATTTAGCAACGGTACAGCGAAATGTTAGCCAACTTAAGCAGTTAATTGATCAAATATTTGAGTTGGCCCATCTAGAGAATGGCCAAGTCACTATCAATTTAGAAACCTTCGTTATTGGTGAACTTTTGCATGACATTTTAGCAAAATTTACTTTAAGAGCCGCAGAGAAACGTATTGCACTGACATTGGATCCACAAGCTTGCCCGTTTGTGGTGTATTCAGATATAGCTAAATTAGAGCGAATCATAACTAATCTATTGGAAAACGCGATTAGGCATACCGATATTGATGGCGAAATAGTCATGAAAGTCACGCAACTATCATCACAAGTAAAAGTCAGTATTACTGATAATGGTAGCGGGATCAGTAAGGAAGATATTGCCTATATCTTTGATGCTAGATACAGAGCAAGTAACGCCATAGAAGACAATACACAACATACGGGTTTAGGCTTGGCTATTAGTCAAAAATTATCACAAGTATTAAACTCTGAACTCATGGTTAAAAGTGAGTTAGGAGCAGGTTCCTGTTTTTCATTATCAGTCCCCTGTCTTAAAGCTGTGAAATAAGGTGTTGTACCTGCAAGTTATTAATTAGCTCCTGTTGGTGGTGGAGGTGCATTTTTTTGTTCATCATCATGATGGTCTTCATGACCATGGGCTTGAGGAGTAGTGTTACTACCATATTTTGATTTATTTGAGCTAATCGGTGGCGGCGGTGCTGTTCGTGCATAGCTATTTTCATCAACAACAGCAACCGTTTCTTGTTCACTATTTTTCTCACTAGTAACTGTCACAGCTTTAGTTACATTACTTGGCGAAGATGGCGGAGCCTTTACCTGAACACTCTCTGATATTACTTGTTGTTGACCTTTAGCCGACTCTACATCGTCACCTAAAAAACTATAACTAAAGGCAACGGCGACACCTACGATTAAACCAGCCGTTAACATTGTTGTTTTATTCATTTTAAACTCTCGAATGTATATTGAATACAATAAAGATAACATACCCTAAAAGACAATAACAAGGTTGTACTGTTCAAATTTAAATCGATTTGTTTGTTTTTAACCTAAAAAACTACTTCAATCATGAAAAAAGTTAACTGAAAATTAATTAATTTAACATTTTTTTAATAAAAAAGGCTGCGTTCACCTTAACTATTTATCCTTTATATACAGAGGATTACTCTTTTAAAAAAGCCATTTAACTAGCTTCCCCCCCAAATAACCTCTGTAAAACCACAAAAAAACTATGCTGATTTAGTATACAAAAGATACTTTCTACAATATATTGCATACCATTATGTTTCATATTTGTTACATAAACATTTTTCATCGATACATCAATAATTGAAATATCGAGAAAAATGTCAGCAATGCAATGCTAGCGCTTTTCTAGCGAGAAGAGTCATAAAGGCTCAACTAAAGAGTAACTTCAAAAAGTAAAATAAATAATAAAATAGGAGGGGGTTGCATAGCCTTACTCCATAAAAATGGGACGACACATGTCAAATTCTGTTAAAAATAAATTACTCGCTGTTGCCACAGTACTTGGTGCTTTAGCATCAACTACGGCCAGCGCTAACGCACCAGTTCAATGTGGTAGCACAACCACATCAGGCGGGGCACTAGCCATAAACCAAACACAATGTATATCGGGAAACGGTCTATATTTTTATATTGATGTTGATGCTGATAACACCGCATTAGAAATCAAAACGTCAGGTGGCACAGGTGAAGCTGACATATTAGTTAGCGATTATAGCTGGGCAACAAGCTCTAACCACACTCAACGTACATATAACGCAGGTACTGAAGAAACTGTTGCTGTTACTGCACGCGCCGGCCGTTTATATGTCAGTGTTTTTGGTATTCATGACCAAGTCACTCTAGATGTAATAGATGTTAATGCCGGTGGTACCACTCCAAACCCAGATCCAGGCACAGGAAATCCAACGCCACCTATGTGTGGCGGGCAAACACTAACGGGTTATACGTTAACGTTAGAGTCACAAGAATGTATTTCAGGCAACGGTCAGTATTTTTACATCGACGTTGAAGCTGATAATACACCACTAGTCATCGAAACTAAGAATGGCTCAGGTCAAGCTGACATTTATGTTAATACCGGTAACTGGGCAACTCGCAGTGGTAATATTGCTTCTTCTGTAAGTGATGGCACTAACGAAACATTAAAAATAACGGCTAATGCTGGTCGCTTATATATCAGTGTATTTGGGCTTAATCAGGAAGTGAGCTTTAAAGTTAGCGCTGATAACGGCACTACTCCTAACCCAGATCCGGGTACAGGTAATGGTAATATTCCAACCTTACCAGCTAACCCTGGCATGTGTGGCGCTGAAACACCGGTAGAAGGTAGAGTGAATTTCAACCAAGTTGAATGTATCAACACTATCGCGGGTACTTCGTCATATGCTATCCATGTACCAGCAGACAATATTAATGTTGTTGTTTCAACTGGTGGCGGCTCTGGTGAATTTGACTTGTTAACTAGCCAACAAGGTTGGGCTACCTCAACAAGTTACGATCATATATCAAACAATGTTGGTACTGACGAGTCAATTAGCTTTACTGCTAACAAAGGTTGGTTATACGTATCACTTGATGGCACTTCAGCTTCAGAAGTGAGCTTATTAGTAGCCATTGATCCAAAAGACATTCCTACTACGGGTGGTGGTTCAACCATTCCAGATGACGGTTTCCCAACAGATGCTACACGCTTTATTGGTTTAAACGGTGCGGCATTAGTTGAGCGTATTGCTTTAACACACCCACAAAATGTTAGCCCTATTTATAACATCAGCGGACCTGACGCTACAGCACTATTCTCTGAAGCAAACATGATAGCTATTGCTAATGCAATTAACTCTCGTGCTTCATCTTATACTGGTGAAGATACTACTGGTTTAGAAGCGCTATTCTACTTCTTCCGTGGTGCATTTTATGTGGAATTTGCTCATCCAACAGATATCGTTGACTATACACCAGCAGTAAAAGCAAGTATCAAAACTGCTTTGCGCACTTTCTTTAATAACGGCAGTGCTTGGCTTGCAAGTGAAAGTAATGGTGGTGTATTAAAAGAAGCATTAATCAATGTTGATTCAGCAGGTTTAGGTGCTGACTTTAACGATATTACTTTACGTGTATTGAACGAATATAATGCTGACT
>Ga0209395_1007103_pt1 | contig 11863 bp, 12 predicted proteins | sample GOMGulsemesocosm_3_FD_184635 | JGI IMG/M metagenome (GOLD analysis project Ga0209395, IMG submission 184635) | Methane-oxidizing microbial communities from mesocosms in the Gulf of Mexico - GOM9D Gulf of Mexico (SPAdes) (version 2) | ecosystem: Environmental > Aquatic > Marine > Cold seeps... | reverse complement strand
CCTCCTCAAGCTTAAGAGGAAGTTTTTGACCAACTAATTTACCTTTATTCCAGCTAGGTTTTGGGGTGTAAGGAATGATGTTATACATAATAGTGCTCCTTTGGTTAAAGAGGCTATAAGTATGGTCCAACTATTTTGGTAATTTGGAACTACCTGGTTGAGATAGAAAGGTTAGCTAAAACCCCAAGCAGACGGCTGACTTGTTAACAATCAGGCCACCTAGTGATCACTAAGATACGTTAGCTGACCCTAATAAAAATTCTCCTTTACTACTTAATTTGTTTTTGGTTGCATAATAAATTGTATAAGTAATAGTCAGTTCTGCGATCATATAGCGGACGTAAATTGATTAACTCTATGGCGCTAAGAGGCACATACCGCCTTAGAATGTCATTTATTTAATATGATGGCTTAGGGGGTATAAATTTTTAGGCCAATAACATTAATTTATTTTCTTGAATGATAACAGCAAGGTACTTGCTCATTAAACTAACTTATCCATCTTGACAAAACCTTCACATCTCTTTTTATAAGATAAATTAAATTTTATATGGGTATGAGTGTTTGTTATGCGAAGAATGAAAAATGTACTATTTTTATTAAGTTTTACTTTATTGGGTGGTTGTTCAAATCCCCATTTAGAGATATTTCCTGAATTAGAAAATCCTCAGCTTATGGATAATAAAATTTCAGCTGATTTATTGAAAGATGATATTCAATCATATTATTTAGGAGCGCTTGCTAGGCATCCTCATTTGGACCAGTATGCAAAGAAAACTGAGTTAGAAAAAAGTGTTGCTGACCTACAAGCCTTAGTTAATAAACCCATGTCACGACTTGAGTTTTATCGAATTACAGGGCAGTTAACACATAAATTTAATGACGGTCATTCAATGCTACTTTGGCCGTACCCAGAATATCAACTATTACAAAAATCCGGTCATAAAACCTTTCCTTTTTCGGTAAGTATTACTAAATCTCAACAGAGCTTTATTAAGAACACTTATCAAAGTGGTGACTTTCAACTTGCCGCTGGTAGTAAGATTGTTGCTATTAATAATGTACCCGTAAATAACTTATTGGAGCATATGCAAAAGTTTGTTGGTGGTGAGTCACAATATCTTCGAGAGCAGTTTGCAGCTAACCGTTTTGGTTTAATGCTGTGGGCCGTTTTTGGTTTTATTGATGATTTTGAACTGCAATATGAAGAAGAAGGTAAGCAAAAAACGTTAACTGTTTCTATGAGTCAAGATTGGAAAAAAAGCAGTGGTGAAGATAAGTCACAGGAAGACTTTTACCTTAAGGAACTCCCTAATCATGTTGCTTATTTATACATTGGTCACTTTGATATAGAACCAGATTGGTTTGAAGACTTTATTGATCAGACTTTTATTGAAATCAAAGAAAAAAATATGACATCGCTAATTATTGATGTTCGAGATAATACAGGTGGCAATACCGATACCGCAACTTATCTTGCAAGTTATGTCGCTAATAAAAAGTTTAAAATGATTTCTAGCATGGAAGAAAAATTAAATGAAGATAACCGTGGTTTTTTCGATTATAAAGGACAAGTAGGAGAATTAATAAAGACTCCGTGGGATGAGTGGGTTACCCCTATAGGTAATGAACAGAGGTTTACAGGACAGACTTATTTGTTGATTAGCCCTATCACCTATTCCTCAGGTATTGTTTTCGCTAGTAGTCTGAAAGATAACAACTTTGCAACTTTAATAGGGCAAGAAACGGGCGGAAATGCAAATCAAACAGCACAAGGAAATTTATTCAACTTGCCTAACTCACAACTTCGCGCATATATTACGTCTCGCATGTTAGTACGCCCTAGTGGTTCAATGGAAATAGAAGGTGTAAAACCTGACCATGAGATTATACTTACATCGAAGGCAATGCGTGAAGGGCAAGATCTAGGGATAAATAAGGCACTCGAACTAATATCAAAACAGTAACAGTTAAAAGGAGTGGTATAAAGTTATGAGTATCCGAGTTTTATTGATTGAAGATAACTATGCAATAGCTGAGCAATTATGTGACTTTCTAACCAGTCACCAATTTGAAGTTGATTATGCAAATGATGGGAAAACAGGCTTTACACTTTTCCAAAAAAATTCATATGACGTTATTATTCTCGACTTAATGCTGCCGGATATCAATGGCATTGATTTATGCGAAAAAATGAAAAACACCAGTGATATTGTTATCCCGATATTAATGTTAACTGCTAGAGACAGTATCGCTGATAAAGGCCTAGGTTTTGATGCCGGAGCTGACGATTATTTAACAAAACCGTTTGAATTGGAAGAAGTGGTAATGAGATGCTTAGCTTTAGCTAAGCGTCATCAATTACACAAATCAACCTGTTTAACCATCGGTGATTTAACGATTGATATTCACCAACATCAGCTGCAAAGAGCGGGAAAATCATTAAAGTTAAGTTTAACTGATTTTAATATTTTGTTAGCTCTGGTTCATGCCTACCCTAATGCAGTGAGTCGAACGGAACTTATTGCCAAAGTTTGGGGAGATGACTTTCCTGATAGTGATGTTCTTCGCTCTCATATATATACGTTACGCAATATTATCGACAAACCGTTTGAACATGCAATGATCAAAACAATCCACGGTTTGGGCTTTAAACTGGTAAAACCCAATGAAATTTAAACATAGTATTTATCGTCGTATTGTCGCAACGTTTCTATTATTTACCGTATTTTTATGCGTGATATTTACCTCTGTATTGTTGGGGTATGCGTGGGTGATTGAAGACAATATATTTAATCGACTTGTTAAAAATGAAGCAAGTTTTATCAGTAAACATTATGAAAATACGGGCCAAGTTATTGAGCCGCGAATGCGCTTCATGCAACTCTATAATAATTGGCAAACACTGCCTGCCGATGTAGCACAACAGCATATTCAAGCCCCCGATAAAATTGAATTTGATTTGGCTACAGGTGGTAGCCTTCATGTTAAAGTGTTTACATTAGGGCATAGTCAATATGTATTGGCCGCCGATGTTTCAGGCCTTGAAGTTACTAAAGATTATCTTCCAGTTATCTCAATTTGGATTTTAATCGCTATTTTTGGTATTAGTGCCATTGCATTAGTTATTTCTCTAGTGATTGCTAAAAATGCGGTTGGCCCTCTTAAACGGCTAACAGAGGACGTTGCATTAAGTAAAAACGAGAAACAGCCCCATAAATTTTCAAAGAAATTTCCTAATAATGAAATTGGTTTTTTAGCACAAACTTTTGAAAAAACATTTGACCATTTACGGCGCATCTTGCAAAGAGAATCTGATTTTACGCGTGATGTCAGTCATGAATTAAGAACACCAACAACCATATTAAAAAATTTAATGCATGGTACAACACATAAGACGTTAATAATCTTGAATAAAAAAGAAAGTAGTCAATTTTGTTATGCTGTTTTAGAAATGGAACAAACGATAACGACCTTACTTGCCCTTGCTAGACAAGAGTCTTTGCACTTTGAAGAACTATCATTGCTAGCCGTCCTAGAAGACTGTGTTATCAACCATTTTGAGTTAAATGATAATGACCAATTTACATTGAAAGTGTTGGTAGACAGTCAATATAAGTTAGTTGCGAATAAGAATTTATTAAAGATATTAATTAATAATTTATTAAGTAATGCTGTTAGGTATTCATCAGGAGATTGGCTAAGTATTTCAATCGTTAACGATGTTTTAACCTTTGAAAACGCATCAAATCCATTGTTGTTATCCGATCCTTTTAAAAGTAATTGTAAGGGTGAAAATAGTGTTGGTATCGGTCAGGGACTTAACCTTGTCAAACGTGTCTGCGCTTTGTTTGATTGGAACATTGATCTTGAGTCAACGGAAAATAATTTCAAGATTAAAATACGACTAAATTCAGCATAGAATTAATAATTTATAGATCTCTTCACAAAACGACGACACCCTCCTTGATACTATCTTCCTTAGTTATTTAAAACGATAATTTTAATCTAAGGAAATATTATGAAACTAGTGATGTTAGTACTGACATTCATTTTGCACATCAACTTTGTCTTTGCCACTGAACAACAATCGGAAAAGCGTGTTGCAATCCTCATTTCGAGTTATGGTGATATAGGCCATGAAAATTTAAGTTATGACTTAGAAGAGCTCGCTCAAACCTATTTAGTCCTCCATGATAATGGTATTAAACTTGATATTGTTAGTCCAAAAGGAGGCGCAGTTCTTGTTAAAAATAATAAAGATGACTTAGCCTATATACAACGTTTTAAAGAGAAAACCTCAGCTCTTAAACAACTCAATGCAACAATAGCCAGTAAAGATATTAATGTTGAAGACTATGACGGGATATTTGTTATTGGTGGCAGTGGCGCAATGTTTGACTTACCTATTGAAAAAAATACACAGCGTATGCTTTCTTCATTTGTTCACAAAAATAAAATCATTGCTGCTGTATGTCACGGTCCAGCATCATTAGTTAACATTAAAACGAAAGAAGGAAATTACTTCGTAACTGATAAAAAAGTAAACAGTTTCACTAACACAGAAGAGCATGCCTTTGGTGGTGACTCAGTTAAGCAATTTCCTTTTCTTCTTGAGGACAAACTAAAAGAAAGAGGTGCAATCTTTACAGCTAATTCACCAATGCTTCCTTTTGTTGCCGTTGATGGTAACTTAATTACGGCGCAAAATCCTGGAGCCGTCGCGATGGCAGCAGAAGCGTTAATTGTGAAACTTGGTTTAAAGGTAAAACCAAGAATAAAATTCAGAGATGAAGCGACATTAGCTCTGATCAATGAGGCAAGAAGCTCGGGCAGTTACCTTATTGACCTTGCGATCAACTCCCAACCGGAATTGTATGACCTAAACTACTTTGCTTTGTACGGGTTTTATAGTTATGGACTTGCCAAAAGCAATGAAGATAAATTGAAAGAATTAGAACTAATGACGGCTGTTTCTAGGCACTTTGAACACCCAACATTTATGGCAAACTTAATTAAAGCACAACTAGAACAAGGTTTTGAAAAAGAAGCTAAGCAGAGCTTTAACCAGTTAAAAGAAAAATATCCTGACGAAAAGGTAACAGCTGAAGTTGCCTTATTACTTTAGTTATTAATTTGTATTTTAAGGCGATTTTTCAGTAATATAGATGATAGTTAAAATTTAAGTCGCTTAGTAACTACAGGGACATTTTGAGATTACTGACTAGCCTTCGCTTTTGGCTGTTTAACATTGTAGTGGCTAAGTGATTTTGGCCATTTATTTATAGTTTATATCTCGTTAAGTGGGTGTTAGCGCCTTAGGGTATGTATGCTAATGTCAGCTATTCTTAAAGATAGCTGACATAATAGTGGGAGCAGTTAGGATCGCTCTATCAAAAAAAGTAAGTAATTTAAATTAACGACACTATGTCGGCTTATGGCTAACAGAAGTCACAAGGTTATCTTCGATGCTAATGACCGCTTTATTAGTGAAGCGGACGTTAGAATAAAAACTGCTAGAGTCCGCTTAGCGCACTTAAGAGACCATTGGATCAATTATTAATAATTCCAAAATCATGCGATTTTGGCTGTTACTTTTATCCACAATTTTTGTGAATAAGGTGTGTTTAATAAAACTTACTTACATTCATAATCAAACAAAACTATAATAACTGTATATTTGTACAGCAAGCTTGTTTGTTATGAAAGTCATCCCTATATTAGCCAGTTGTGGCATTACTGGTTTTGAATCACCTGCCGCAGAATATAAAGAGCTTGGTTTATCGCTAGACCAATTATTGATAGCAAACCCTAATGCAACTTTCATCGGTCAGGCCTCTGGTGACTCTATGCAAGGCGTTGGTATTTTTGATGGGGATTTACTGATAGTTGACAGGGTTGAGCCTGTCAACAATGGATGTATTGTTGTTGCCTGCTATAACGGTGAATTTGTTTGCAAGGCGTTAGATAGAGTTAAACAGGAATTAGTTTCTGCCAATGACAAGAACGCCCCCATAAAAATTACCGCTGAAGATAATATTCAGCTTGAGGGTGTGGTCACTCGCAGTATAAGAATCCATAAAGCGAGTACGTTTATTTAGGTTTTATTTTTTATTAAATAGCCTATTAATATCTTCCTTTAATTTATCATTCTCTTCATTGGGCTTGCTTTCAATGCGGCTGACCAAGCCTTGACCTGTTTGCGCTGTTATAGCACCAAATATATTACCAGTTTGCGATGTCATGTCAGCTACCTCACTACCAAAATCATGATAAACAACTTTAGAATTTAAAATTCGGTTCAGAGCTGACTCTTGCTGTTCACTATGACCAGCTTTGGGGTATCCAATTGCTAATATATCTTCGTTACCTGTAATCTTGCTCCACTCATTCAAACGGCTCCTCATAAGATTCAGTTGGTAGCTAACAGAAGTAATGTTCTCTTCTAGCTCACCTTGTATACGCAAATATTCGGATACTTCATTGTTATGGTCTTCAATTTTCAACTCTAATTCATTCACCTTGGCAATTTGTGAATCAATAATCTCTCGACATTCTTCAACCTCGTTTACCCTAGCGGTATGCTCCGCAGTGATTTCAGCGAGTTCATTTTTAAGTGTATTTCTTTCATCTTTTACCTTTTGCTCCGATTCTCTTGCTGAGTGCTCTGCATCACGTGCTGTTGATAATTGAGATTGAAGCGCTCTTTTTTGAACCTCTAAATTCTGATATTCTTTATCACTTTTAAAAGACTTAACATTAAAGTGCTTTAACCATCCCTGAGTAAAAGTATCTATAGACTCTCTTAAGGAATAAATAACATTATTCAAGACAAACCTTGAAAGTACGACACCCAAAGTAAAAAAAACTATCAAATACCATTGGTATTCTATCTGAACATTTAAGCTTGCATTAAAACGAGTTGTTAAATCGCCCGTTGTTTTAATAAAGGTGAAGGGCATTTGATAATTAAAAAACACCCATGTAAATATGTAAGCTGTTAAGAATGATGGTGCTGGCTTGTCTTTGGCATCAATTATGAAGAATGAGTCGAACATATTTTTAAACATATAAAGTCCTTTTTTCTTTAATGATGCCAGTAATTTAACTTATGAACAAGTTGAGCTCATTCAATTTTAGTTATGGTCGTTCTTATGATGGTATGTAAAAACGTAAGAGCCGGTATTTATAATTCCTTAGCAAAATCTTAAATAACGATCATACTTAATAGTAAGCCTTGATTTTTGAGGGTGTATTAGGAGTGAGCATGGGTATTGAGAATTGTGTTATCGAAATTGAAAGTAAAATAACAGATGTTCCTACAACATTTGAGGAAGCCAAACTCTTAGGCGAAAACTACATATCTAAAAAGTTAAACGCTATAATTATAACAACGGACAATCACGGAAAAGATACTATTTGGATGTGGGACTCAAAGTATAAATGGGTTCCTCAACACTAGCTTGGAATAGTAAAAACTACACATGCAACACTTCTCTACTGAACTGTTGCACATTTCACAACAGTTCGATTAATACCTTAACGAAAGAATGCAGCCTATAGCTAGACCGCATCATCTAAATGCAACACTTTGGGGTAAACGGTTGATGCTCACTTCTACCACTAAGGGAACATTGGCACTAGGTTAGTACCAAATTTAAACTGCTTGGAGTTATTGGTTTATGGTCACTTAAAAGATAAGTAAAGTATGCTTGAATTCTGCGCATAATATATTAAAAAACCTCACACTTTTCTCGCAAAAAAAATAAAAAACACAGAACAAGCCACTCACAATCACCAGCCCTGATTGTGCGTTGAACTGTGCGCGTTGAAATATAAAAAAATATAAAACAAAAGTCCTCAGTTTTTGGCTAATTGCCGCGTGTTTGAGATGTATGTGTCGTTTGTAGTTGGGGTGCTCAGGTCGGATCGCGTTTCGTATTCGAGTTCGTGTTTTCAGTCCGTTGAACCTACTTCGGAGTCCCAAGCACATATAGACATATTCGCTTATTGGCAAATTAGCCACTTAAAAAAGAGAGAATCACCATGAGAAACATTAAACAGAAAACCCAACATGAAACCAAAATGTGCAACAACGCAGTCTATCGTAAAGCCCGCAACAAGATGTTCAAGAGCTTCGACACTGAAGTTCGCAACATTAAGCTACTCGGTAATCACAAGCCTCGGGTATACATGCCTGACCGCAGTATGCCGTTTTAAGTACCACACAACCAAGAGCCCAGACAATTTCGTTTGGGCTTTTTTACATCTAAAGGAAAAAAAAATGAACATCGAATATGTAGATTTACCAAAAGTAACCATCAGGCAAGAGGGTCACACAACAGTTCTACTTAGTGAGAACGGGCAGCCAATGGCCGTTATATTACCAACAACAGCTAATGTTAAAGCTCTACAGCGTGCTGCAAAGGTAATAACAATATACAACGCGATAGAGGGTCGTCAAGACAAGTGGTACAAACCATCAGACATAGGCAAGTTGTTCAAAAGGTCAGGTGCCGACGTTAACACCTGGCTTTTAGAGTGCGCCTTACAGGAACGTACTGGTGAAAAGGCTTGGAGGCCATCAAAAGTTGGAATGCCTTATTCGCAAGAGTATCAATACACCAAAGCCGAGGGTGCCGAAAAAGGGCGAATAAAATGGTCTCAAGACATCATAAAGATGTTACTCGGTGACTTATCTGTACCAACGATACAAGAAGCTAAGTCCAATGAAGTTGCTGTCCTTGTCCCTGTAAAAGAAGTACCACCCGGCCCAACGGAAGGGTCGGAATCTAAATTGAGTTTAGAGGACTTAGCTGCGGATGAAGTAGAAGATGCCAAAGAGGACTACATACTACATTCACTGGCTATAGCTTACGGAGATCCCGCGTTACTCGAAACGACAACTGCATGTATAGCGGAACTGACAGAAAAGTTAGATGAGTTAAGCCTAAACGTCCTAAAAGACATAGCGATTCAACACATAAGGGAGAACATGAAAGGCCCTGAAAGTAGAGCGTCAATTGCTGCCTTGATATGGAGGCTCAATGAAGACATAGCAGAAGATTTCAACATTGATAAAGCGGAGTAACAGATATGACAACCACAGTGGACCAGCAGGCCAAAGTACTCAAGGCAGCCTTTAAGTCCCTAATTATCACAGAAAATCAAAGAGCCAAATGGCTCACACTTTTGCAGTCATACAAGGGTATAGATCCTTTTGGCCTCAATACACCCAGTGCAATAGAGCACTTATCTCAACTTAGAAAAGAGGAATATATGTTTAACCAACAATCAACACCCAAGAAACCACATTACACAGCGAAGCAAGTAGCCAACTTTTGGAGAAAGAACAGTATAGACCCGTTCAACTTGGTAAGGCTCATAGAAACCGTTGTCGAGAAAGTAGTGAATAAGCTTAACGGCACAGGAAGCAGAACCGAGAAACTCGACTATGAAGTTTTGGCTAGACAGCGAGCAGCAACTCACCAAGTCCGTCACCTAACACCCCCTATTGATACATCAGATAAGGTGTTGGAGATATGCAGTAAATGCGCGGACACCAAGAACGCGAGCAACTTCTCCCCGTCAGGTGAAATGCGAAAGGGGCATTGGTTCCACAGGAACGCGAACCAATGGCAACCATGTGGTCGATGTGCTGGAAGCGGGCATATTTCAGAAGAAAATGTTGAGCGCTACGGTCGTTACCTAACGAGGGTGCAACGTAAGAAAGTAATGAACATCACGTTTAACGACTTCACGAAAAACCCTGTTCATTAGATTGAGGGGACTAGCTGCCAAGTAAAGTATTAAGGTTCTCCACCACATTACACTTGTTAATCATTAACATCTAACTGCATGATACTGCGGCAGTATCAATCTCACGTAATACAATACTCCTACCGTAAGGTAATCTCACACAACTTGAACTGGGCTCTCACCCTTTAATTAATACATTGCCACCTATGGCGCGGAGGTCTGGTATTACTTCACGCGGGAAGAACGGTGGCCGCTATGACAGTGGTGACTCCGCGTGGTGAAGAATATCATTGTGTGAGGAAAGAGTGATGTGAGTGTGAGGTACGGGGTTGGTCGCTACTTTACACTCAATAAAATATAGCAATTTCTTCGCTTGCTTACACAGTGATAATCCCCGCGTAGCAATTTGGACACACCAACAAAGTGTGAATAGTGCTGATGTTACAAGTGCCTCGTGTCCTCCGGCCACTCGCTGCCAGTCCTCACTCGCCGCATCAGCACTATCAAGACCCCCACACTTCGTCAGTGTGTCCAAGTCCACGGGGATTATCACTGAGTCACTGTCATAAATTCTACATTTGATAGTGCGTAAACCACGCTAGGTGCCTCGGATAGATTTGGTTTGGTGTTGGTTGGCAGGCAAGTATGCTCTAAAAATAGTAGTTACCAATTTTTTAAGGGGTGGCGCTACGCGCAACGTCGAAGACGATTATTTATTACAGGACACTTATTAACTAGTGAGCATTGAGTAGCATGACATTGAAAGAGTTCGATGCCGACTCAAGCCATTGAAGCAAGAGTCGTGCATGATTAGTGAGGCAAGCGTTGTCCTTTTTTAGTTACCTATACAGGCTAACCGTTAGGCCTCTACAAAAATTCAGGTCTAATGATTGTCTTCTAGTGAGCTGATTTTAGATTTGAGCTCGCTTATTTCGTAGTGCATCGCTTCAATATCAAACTTCATCATTTGAATTTCATGACTTAAACTTGCTGTATCGGCCATATTACCGCTGCGGTCATGAGCTTTAGTATTAGTATTAGCCACGAGTACAAGTGCTATCGTTAATAATGATAGTGATAACAATTTCATTAAAACTTAAAACCGATTGATGCACCAAAGCCATCAGCATTGAAATCATATTCATCGAACATGTAAGTCTGGTACGCCAGTGTTATGGCTACGTCATCATTCTCGAAGGCTATTCCTACTGAGGCATGGACAGCGTTGTCGTCGTATGTTGACCAGCGACCCTCCTCTTCATATTGCGTGAAGCCTATCTCCGTGTGGAGTGACACGAACTCATTGAATGGTATCTTGCCCACAAGGTCTACGTTAAGCGCAGTCAGGTCGATGCCTTGCTCGTCACCAACAAGATATGACACTTGAACAGCCAGTGCATCCGTCATGTAATAACCACCAGTTAAACCCTTGGCTTGTATTGATGTGCCTTGCATGTCTAACGATTGGTACTCAGCGTTGACGTAGAACTTCTTGTAGTTAATGTCTGCGTCAGCTTCGCGAACTACCTCGGCTACTGCTGATGAAGCCATAAGTGTTGCTGCTAATAACGATGGGATTACTTTGTTCATTTGGTTGGTTCCTACTTATTTGGGTCGCACAATATAGGGCAATTGACCTGTAGAAACCGATCAAGATTGATCAAAATAGTGACTATCTGTACTGGTTAAAGGGCTAAGAAATACTCATTACAGCTAGAGGGTTGTATCCTATAAATAAAAGCATGAGAGAGTAGTGGGGTAATCTAAGAATCTTTTTAACGAGTACTTTTTTATTTGTAGTTGGGGTGATACTAGAGCATAAGGTTCCATGCCTTACGTTTCCTGAAATAAAAGTTTGAGGGTAATCACCCGTTAGATTTCACACACAGAACTATAGGGCACTACTATTCAGTCTTTATTCACTGTTATTTACTGCTAATCGTCCGCAAAGGTACATTCTTAAAGGGGAGCAATGAACATCTGGTTCTTTGCATAAAATAAGTTATACTGACCACGTTTCGTGGGTAATCCGGCGGATGTAAGTAAATTGCATCAATATATCGTTGAAGTTGCTCAAGAAGAAATGCTTGAAGAAGAGATTATG
>Ga0209395_1007097_pt1 | contig 11868 bp, 11 predicted proteins | sample GOMGulsemesocosm_3_FD_184635 | JGI IMG/M metagenome (GOLD analysis project Ga0209395, IMG submission 184635) | Methane-oxidizing microbial communities from mesocosms in the Gulf of Mexico - GOM9D Gulf of Mexico (SPAdes) (version 2) | ecosystem: Environmental > Aquatic > Marine > Cold seeps... | reverse complement strand
CAACCAGTTCATCGATTTGCGTAGTAATACCGATACCAAGATTCAACACTCCTTGATAATCACTCTCCGGCGCCAAGCGTAATGTCTTCACGATTGAATAGCCCACGCTTTATAAACACATCGAAGTTAATGAACGCCCCATCTAAATGAGAATAGTGACGCTAATTGAGGACACATATTTCCATACCGAGAGTTATTTCTTAATGGCAGCTTAATGTATAAAATGTCGCGTATTATTAACCATCCAGCACCCGTTAGCTGTACTGTTTTGCTAACAAAGTTGCCGCCCTGCCTAAGGCTATAAAAGGATTTCACTCAGCGCTAAAGTCGCCAAATCATAAGGAATAAAATGAACTGGTATCAAACAACACTGGGTGATCGTTTTGATTACGCGGCCCGGATCATGGTCATCCTGACCGCCTTTGCTATTCCGCTCAGCACGGCTGCCATGAGCATTACGTCGGGACTATTGCTGATCTTCTGGCTGTTAAGCGGCAACTTCAGCCTTAAATTTGAACGCATCATGCAAAGCCAAACAGCACTGTGGGTACTGGGCTTGTTTGCCCTACTGGCCGTAGGCCTGCTCTACAGTAGCGCAGAAATAGATGGCGCCATAGACACCTTCAGCAAATACAAAAAGCTGTTAATCGTACCTATTATCATTTCGTTGATGCTATCAGAGCGGTGGCGCCGTTATGCAATACGTAGCTTTATGATTGGTATGATGGTTCTGCTGGCCATCTCCTATCTGAAATACTTCGATGTGTTACCACATGGTCCAGTTAATCAAGAATATACGGCTTTCAAAAACCGTATAACGCATGGAATTTTCATGGCGTTTTTCTTTTACCTAACAGTGCAATTTACAATCTCATATCCACGCTGGCGCTGGATATTTATTACTGTGGCTATTTTAGCCATCTATAACACCGTATTTATGAATAATGGTCGCTCTGGTTATATAGTTCTAATTAGCCTGATTATTTTACTGTTCTATCAGCACGTGGGCTGGAAAGGGCTTTTAATTGCGGTCATAACAACCCCTCTTTTATTTTCAACTGCCTATTATGTATCCAACGACTTTCAGTCGCGTATCGATCACAGTGTTTCAGATGTAATGGCGTACACTTCAGGGGATTATAAGAATCTCCACGGCATAAGCTATCGCCTTGAGTACTATCAGACCACGCTAAAAGTCATAAAGGAAAGTCCAATTTACGGCTTTGGTACCGGCAGCCTAGCCACCGAATACAAAAAAGTTGCTGATAAAGAAGGGTTGGAGCCAACCGATAATCTACACAACGAATTTCTTATGATCACTTCCCAACTGGGCGTGATTGGATTTGCGGTCTTTTGCCTGATGCTGTTTTTCCAGTGGCGGGCCAGTTTTAAGCTGGACCGTGAAAACCAACTTATTTTGCAAGGCTTGCTGGTCACCATGGTAGTCGGCTGCCTGTTTAACTCCCTGCTGATGGATTCAGGGGAAGGCAAATTTTATGTCATCCTGCTGGCGATTATCTTTTCCATTCCAGGCCAACAAGAGAAAAATAAAAGCTCGGATGAAAGTAACATTAGGACATAGAATTGGAGTACATACGAATAGATTATTTCTAGCGGGTTGTGGCTTCCCCCCCCTAAAAATACTAAGCCACATATAATTCGGGGGGATTACCAAGCAGATCACTTAAAATTTAGTGGCTGGGTAATCCTCCCCTTTTTAGTGGGCATCAAAAGTAGAGGTTAAGCCGCCATCAGCGGTGGCCGACCAGCGTTGGCTTTATGCGGCCGTTCGTGATTGTAAAACCATAACTACTGCGTTGCATAGTCTTGCACTTCCTCCAGTGTTTCAAACAGGTATTTACTTACCCAGCTATACCGAATGGTGCGGTTATGCCGTTCGATATAAGAATTTTGCTGTGGATTACCTAGCTGGATGTATTCGATACGAAGACCGTGTTTTTTAGCCCACTGGGGAAATACGTGACTAATAAACACTGGCCCGTTATCACAGCGTATGACCGATGGCCTACCTCGCCATTCAATGAGCTGCTTGAGTTCCCGAATAACCCGTATAGACGGCAGAGAGAAGCCTGCTTCAATGGCTAACCCCTCTCGTCGGTAGTCATCAATAACATTGAACAGGCGGTATTTTCGACCATCAGATAATTCATCATTCATAAAGTCTATCGACCAAACCTGATTAGAGCGTAACGGTTGTTTTAAGGGTTCCGGCTTATGCCGGTTTAAACGTCGCCGTGGTCGTATCCGCAGGTTCAGCGCTAACTCACAGTAAATACGATAAACGCGCTTATGGTTCCAACGATAGCCCTTCACGTTGCGCAAATAATCAAAGCACAGCCCAAAGCCCCAGTCTGTTTCTTTTTCGGTCAGGCGAATCAGCCAGTTGGCAATTTCGGCGTTCTCACAAGCAAGTTTAGGCTGGTAACGATAACAGGATTCACTGATGCTAAAAGCAGCGCAGGCCATTCGAATACTGATTCTTTTTGCAGCAACAACAGCCTGCGCCATCTCTTTGCGGTGAGATGGCATTACCACTTTTGTGGCAACGCCTCCTGAACGATCTCTGCCTTCAAGCGTTCTTCGGCATACATTTGCTTGAGTCGACGATTCTCCTCCTCAAGCTCTTTGATCCGGGCGAGCATCAAGGTACCCATACCACCGTATTTCGCGCGCCATTTGTAGAACGTTGCGTTGCTCATGCCGTGTTCTCGACATAGCTCTGGCACTGGCGTACCTGACTCAGCCTGTTTAAGGATCGACAGAGTTTGACTGTCAGAATAACGTGATTTTTTCATACAGAATCTCCTGCGTTTAGATTACGAGAAAATTCTACTTTTGAGCACCACTATTTTATGGGGGGATTACCTAGCCTGTGTCAGGCGATCATTTGTATTTAATAGTCACCCATTGAGGATTTAACGATAGGCAGTCGTACAGATTTTCACAGCGTCCTTGTAACTGATAAATCGAGTCTGAGTTATTGCAAGTTACTACTAGTTTTTTCATCCGAACCTCGTGCATTATGGTTGCGCACTGCTTGGCGAATAAACACAATTACGCTCCCTACTAGCCCCCCTAGGAGCACTGAAAGCACAAGAATAAAAGCCGGTTTTAATTCTTGTGTCAAAGGGACACCAATTTTATCTGGGTAATCAAAGGCTTTAACTTTCTCAACCTCACGAAAAATTCTCACACGGTCATTTATTAATACCTCTTTAGCTGTTTGCAAGTCCCGTAATCTTGAAACGAAAGCATCATTACCTTTACGCTTCTCAAGTGCTTTCAGCTCTGCATCAAGAGCTTTAGAACCCAACAAGTAAAGGCGTCCTTCAAACAGGTCCACCTCAATATTGGCCAAGTTGGAAAATTCAGAATCTTTAATACCTAACGCCGTCGAAACCTCACGCGCTTCAGAAACTATCAAAATTCGGTCACTTATATCAGCTTGCGCCTCTTGCCGTGCTCGAACAATACTCTCATCTATTCTTTGCACACTGACATCCATAGCTTTGAGATAAGGTTTGAGAGAACTTTGTAAACTGCTGGCACTAACATAAAGCAGAAGCCCTTCAATTTTTTCAGCCATACCCTCTGGGTCTTCGCCTTCAAACTGAATAGAGACATTACCATCATTATTTTCTTTCTTTCTAACTACTTGAAACCTTTCCTTGAACTCAATCAATCCGCTTAGCACCCCATCACTATCATTCTCAAGCAAGGTAGGATGGCTTAACCAAAATCCTTTAAGTTCATTAATACTTTCTAGTTTATCCAGACACACTCTAAATAGTTTTTGACGACTAAGCTTACTTACAACCACTTCTGCAACTTTTCCCGTATCGCTGATGGCAAGTGCTCTCAGTTCATTCTCTTCCACCGGATAAATTGGAAATTCGATTTTATATACTTTTGGCGTGATCCATAAATAAGTCAAAGTTAAAATAACGCAGGAAAAGATAATGCATACAACCAACCATTTTCCTCTCCATAAAGTAGTCATCAACTCAATTAAATCTATTTCATCGGAGTACTCACTAACTACTCTTTGACTATCTTCCTTTGAAACCATGGACTGATTCGAAAACATAAACATCCTACTATGCTGACACCCCCCAAAAAACCTTTATTTGGGGCCAAGCTCTGCAAAATTTTAAATTAAGTTTTCCTGATATGTAACAGAAAAACACCCACCAAGTATGAAGTCAGAACTACCCTCCCCTTTTTATTACTATTGAATTATGAGAATCACTGCTATTTAACAAGTCATAAATCTCATTCACAACCCTTGAAGTCGCATCCCCAATTGAATACGCACAGCTATGATCATGAAAAGCTCGAAGAGAACCCTCCTCTAAAACACTTTCAAGCATATTTAAATCAACAATACCTTTAGACAACCCCATACTGGAAAAAGGCATTGTTTCCGTAAATACAGATTTATCAATGGTGACAAGCTGCGCCCCCAAAATAGCACCCTGAAAACCCACAGTAGAAGTTAAAGTTACAACTAAATCTACTCGTTCTAATAAATCAGTTAAATTTTCTTGCTGTAAGCTTATTTCAACAAAATTTGGATAGCTTCGAACAGTCTCGTTAGGATGATTCCTTACTATTAACTGCCAATCTTTACGTTTTGAAAATATACATTCCAGTTCAGACTCGACTTTATTAGGCAAATTTTCATCACCACTTTTCCGCATATCACCACAATAAGCAGGCTCTAACTGGGAAGCCCACAGAACAGTAAAAGGCCTTTTCCTTCGTTTTTGATTAATTTCATTTTTTCTTGATCGGTAGTAATTAACTAGAGGATCAAAAGCTGGATTACCTGTAACCACGATAGACTCACTGGAACGACCAGCATCAACAAGAGACGCTTTAACCTCTTCAGATAAGACACATATCCTATCCGCAATATTTTTATCTTTAAACCAAGGCAGGCACCTAATAGCAAACATATCTATAAGAGCGAGCGCCTTAACACCAAAAATTTGTGAAGCCATTAAAGCGGCTTTTTCAGAACGAGGAGAATTTGTAGTTACAACAAGATCAGGTGAAATATTTGAAATAATATGGAGCAATGACTTTATCGGAAGGAAACCTTGGCGACCATACTCTTTGTATCTTTGAGTAGCTTCATCAACTCCAAACTCCTCTACTTGTTCCAAGAAGTTTTGGCCTAAATAAGCAATAGTTTCTTCACTGTCAATCATAGAATTCATTTCATTCGCGAGAGTTTCTCCATATAAATCAACATCTCCTCCCCCAAAAAAATCCTTATATCCAAAAAGCTGAGCCTCAACACCCATAAATTCTTTTCGTGCAGATGTTAGCGCTAGAATCATTATTCGCAACTTATTCTGACACACTAATTGTTCAACCACAGGGCGTAACATTCGAGCATGCCCACCTCCGTAACAAACGAATAAAACTTTAGGCTTGCTACTCATTAAAACTCCGTTTTTGAATAGATGCCCGAGCTAACATAGCAACAAATAACAATGAAAAAACCTCTTCATGATCAAGGAAAAACTCTGTTAGTTGAGAGAGCAAAAGTATTAACGCTATAACCCCCACCAATTTTGAGATGCGGAAACTAAAGTTAACAAATATTATTAAGAAAATAGACCCCATGAGAGCACCCACAACCCCTGTCTCAAACAAGAGCCATGCATACATCGAGTGCAGTCCGTAAGCTATGCCAGCGCCTAACTTTAAATCCAAACTATTTAATTGAAAGTTACCCGTTCCAAGACCAAACAAAGGGTACTCTAGCCACATTTTAAAAGCCGCTTCCCATATCTCAAGCCGTGTATTTAAAAGCTCCCTAAAATCCAACTCAAATACAAAAATAAGGGCTGCAGAAAAAATTGCTCCCAGGGTAACTACAAAACTAATTCGAAAATTCAACAATAAAGCAAATAAAAGAACCAACAACAATGCCATAAATGATCCACTTACAAGCACACCTACAAAAAAACAAATCGTAAAAAACGCCCTAACCCTAAGATTATATAAGCCTTTTATATGCGTTAAACAAAGAGAAAGTGCTGACAAAATACCGAAAGGATTTGGGTTCGCATAAAATGAGTCGACCCTATAGGTACCAAGTTCGTCTCTAAAAATGGAGGAATACCCAAACTGAAAAAAAATAAACTCCAACAGGCCAAAAATACATACCAATGCTTGGAGAGTTATGAAGGACCTTAAAAAAACATATAAATTACGTTCTTCTAAAAATAGTTTCCTTAAGTATAAAAAAACACCAAACAACAACAAAAACAAGAGTGCATAACTTAAAGCTAATAGCGAGTTCGGATGAATCGCAACACTCACAAACATATAAAAAACAAAACATAAAAATGATAAAGAGATCAAATCGTTAGGTACAGATAGAGTCTTAATAGCTTTCAGCCAACCCAATATTCCAACAAATATAAGCGGCAGCTTATCTAATTCCTCATAAATATAATCGGATAAAAACAAGCACACAAAGAAACTAAGGACAACAAACTCTGAGGTGAAAAAAAATCGGTAATTTAGAACTTTCACAACACAACACCTATAAATCTATTAAAGCTCCAATTACCGCCAAGCATCCCTCTTAATAACCAAATGACAGGATCGTATTTCTTGACAATTACCAGTACCTTTAAAGAACTACACTTCATACGCTGAACTTCTAAAGTACTTAAAGTGTACGCATTCCTAAAATGGCAGAGACGTTAATATAACTATCAAATCAGTTAGTACCTTTTTTGTTTACTACGGCAAAAACCGTTAATAACATTATTTTTATATCCAGAAAAAAACTCTTATTTTCAACATAACTGAGATCATATTGTAATCTCTCCTCAAAGGTACAATTTGATCTTCCGGAAATTTGAGCAATACCCGTAATACCTGGTTTTACTAGGTTTCTTTTATCCCAATCCGATGGTAAATATTCGCAAAACTGCTTCATTACATTTGGTCGCGGACCAACCAAACTCATATGCCCCAACAACACGTTAATTAATTGTGGCAACTCATCTATCGATGTCTTGCGAAGCATACGGCCAATAGGTGTTATTCGAGAATCAGTACTCGAAGTGAAGTGCGGACCAACCTGATCGGCATTCTTAACCATCGATCTAAACTTTAGCATCTCAAACTCTTTGCCTTTAAGCCCCACTCTCTTCTGAGAATAAAGGACAGGAAAACCATCCTTCATAACAATAAGCAATGAAACAACAATAAAGACTGGCGCCAATAGCAATATAGAAATCAAAGAAACGAGGACATCAAATATTCTTTTAAGCATATTCTCGCCCAGATATTTCAATTACAGCCTTATTAAAATCTTCCATATTTCTAAAAAAGTCCTCTTCCTTTATATTGGCAAAATAATTCTTAATTTTTACAATTTCAGCCTCAGCCTCAGCCGCTTTTACATCTTGCTTAAAACTTCGAGACAAAATGACCCTTGTCGAACCTAGACGCTTATGTTCGGAAAGTATTAATTCTGAAGGTAAATCCCCTCCACCAAGCCGAGCTACTCCACCAATTCCAAAGGGTAAATCGTGGTTCCTAAGTACATCAATCGCATATTTAAAATCGCTCCGTAACATAACCTCAAACATAAACTTATATCCATACGCCAAATGTAGATCGTTCAAGCCCACATGGTAGCCAGTTACACCGTCAACAGCGCATAGATTGTCTATATCTAACAAAGCTCCGGGGGTTTCTATTAACGGATAAAGCTCGCAGCGTCCATTTACAATATCCCTTATACGCTTAACTTCATCAGCACCATGAAACATTGGAAGCATGATTACGTCCGCGCCGCGAGCAATCACCTCTTCAACTTCCACCGAGGAGTCTGAAAAAAGCGGATTAACCCTAACAAGAAGCTTTCCACTCTCAACACTGGGACGTACAGCACTGATGTCCTGTAACGTGTGTCGACTAATAACGGTATTTAGATGTCCCTGTCGTTTATCTTTCCCCAGAACCTCCAGGTCAATAAAAACATAATCCACTCCAGCCGAGTCCCATACTCTAGCTTCACTTGGTGAGTTTGTTATCAGCAGAAGATTTAGCATTTTTAGTTCAAAGCCCCCTCTAAAAAGCTTAATGCGTCCCAGAACCCCTCGCCTCCATTTTTGTGCCCTTGCCATACCTCAGGAATAAATTGAACATTTGGGTTCACATCATTTAAAAGGTCGGACAGCGCACCAAAATTAACATCCCCCTGCCCTATTGCCACCCCTTCACCATCAATTCCTTTTGCATCCACAATGTGCAAGTGGGTATTGAATGGAGCAACTTTCTTCACGAACTCAATCAAGTCCCAACCATAATAGTTACAAGCCATCATCGAATGAGATACATCTAAACAAATCATGATTTCAGGATAGTCATCGCAAAAAGATTTAATTTCATCAGGGCAAACAAATAAATTGTGATAGCTTTGCCCTCCGAAATGCCAAGGAAATGGCGGCATTGTTTGAATTGCAATTTGCACCCCGGTTAAATCAAGCGAGGCTAACGCTTCGCCAATTTTTTTATATTTTTCAGGCTTTAACCCTGTATTAATAAAACCTTTGGAGTCCCAGCCCCCCGCGTTTAGAACAATCACCGGTTTTTCTGTCTTCGGGAAATATCTTTTTAGTTCCCGAGTAATTTCAACTACCCGTTTAAGTTCATAAATTGAGTGATCGCGATAAACTTCATTATCAGAGCACAGATCAAGAATATGATCATTGGCGAAAAGCTCCGGACTATGAACTGCAAAACCAATATTTTCCTTGCCGTCAAAAAAATCATCTAAATTTACTTCTAAATCCTTGTAAGAGAGATGAAATTCGACAAAGTCCAAGTTCGAGTCTGTGACAATTTTTCGATAATCATGATAACGAACAGGGACGCCAAATGGTCGACGAAACTGGTAATCAAGCCGCTTTTCAACAGTTCCATTTATATCTGAGTCAAAGAAAAACCCCCCTTGTTGAATTTCACGATTTGCAACTTTTCCCACAAGCTCGTTTATGCGATTAGGCTGTATCCCTTGCCCTGGACTTTTAACAGCAACCATATCACGTGTAATGACTTCGTCTTTTCCTATCGATACAGCTGCCACTAGACTTTTAGCTAGATTCTCACGATTCATCAGCTCTCCCTGAGTGATTTCTCGCGCTTGTGCATCGCTACCCAACCCTTCTTCAACATTACGAATTTGTTTAACCATTTCAGCAAACTCACCCGGAAGCAGACTAACTTTGTGATCATTGCCTTCTAAAGATTGATCTGTTGTCAAATGCTTCTCAATGACACAAGCTCCCAAAGCAATTGCGGCAACAGGTACACATATTCCACGTTCATGCCCTGAATAACCAACCAACTTACCTGTGATTTTTTTTAAGCGAGTAAGATACTTTAAGTTGATATCTTTAAAAGGTGTTGGATATGTAGAATTACAGTGTAGGAGAACATAATTCGCAGCCAAAGCATCCAGAAAAGCTACGCTTGAGCGGATTTCAATCTCACTCGACATTCCCGTTGAACAGAAAAATGGTTTACCCGTTGCAGCAATTGCCTCGAGCAATTCAAAATTTGTAAAATCTGCCGATGCCACTTTATAAGCAGGCATTTCGTAAGACTCAAGTACCGCTAATGAGTCTTTATCCCAAGGCGTGCAAAGTGGAAGAATCCCTTTGCTTTTTGAATAGTCAAAAACCTCAATTAACTCTTCGTTACTAAGTTGAAATTTAGACAACAAGTCCATTGTATACTGAGCACCAAGATCAGCAGATGCGTCATTGCTATCACCTTCATTTTTGTAGAGTTGCTTTATGTTCCTCATTTGAAATTTGGCGCAGTCAGCGCCAGATGCAACAGCATGATCAACAAGCTGCTTAGCTAAATTGATATCCCCTTGGTGGTTGTTCCCAATTTCCGCGATGATAAACGAAGCAGCGTTTTCAGATACCTCCCGGCCATCAATAAAAAATCCTTCCGACTTCTGGAAAACAAGCTGAACTAAATGATCAAACTCATCAACCATTGGAAGACAATCAACACCGTTAATAAAGTACTGTGAAAATAAAGATTTATCGTCACCTACTTTAACTCGCTTGCATAGCGTGTTCATAATTTCATGTATTGGACTATTTAGGTCAAAGTCATCGCCTTCAAGTAACCAACGACGGACATCCCCGTCTGAAACGCTACCTAGTAATTTCGCATGTTCAGAAACAATAAAAGCAACTCTGGATTTATTCTCACTTATTTTTTTCAAAACATTCAGAACAGAATCTTCAGAAAAGGCGATGTATTTTTGGATGTCTTTCGTAAAGTACACTTAAGTGTCCTCGTTCAAATGGTTCATCAAAGTTTCACAAACTTTAAAATCGACTAAGGAATCAATCTCATAAATCTCTTCTTCCGGTGTTTCATACATGCCAACTCGGCCACACAAGCGATTTTTATATGCACGCAATGCTGACATTTTTGTAAGATAAAAAGAGCCCGTTTCCATATAACTAATATCTTCTTTTGCAATATCTTGGCGTCTAGGTCTATTCAAATAATCGTATGTTGCTTTTGGCGACGTTGGACATTTCCAAAAAAAACGATGGGAAGCGGCAACGGCCAACATACTGTCGTATTTTTCCTGTTCGAAAAAACTAATTGCTTTGTCGAATCGACCATGTGCACGAATTGGTGACGTTGCTTGAATCAATAGGAAATTTTTGAAATTCAAATTATTATCGATAAGCCAGTCACAAAAATGCAGCATCGCACTTTCTGTTGTCGCAGTATCACCGGATAAGGACTCAGGTCTCAAAAATGGTACATCTGCACCATATTGGCGGGCAACTTCAGAGATATCAGCGCTATCTGTAGATACGTAAACTCTATCAATTAAATTAGATTGTAGAGCCTGTTCAATGCTCCATGCTATAAGCGGTTTACCCGCAAGCATTCTAATATTCTTGCCAGGTAGCCCCTTGGAACCACCTCTAGCAGGAATAAAGGCAACTGTAGACATTTAATTCTCCTTAACGCCTCTCACTATGAGTAAAGCGTAAAATATCATCTGAGTATTCCAGTTTTTTTAAATAGGATTTCCCTCACTCAGGTTTCGAGAAAACGCTACTTTTGATCTCTGTTATTTTCTGTCAAGAAAATTACTACCGTGCAGGCTTTTCAGTCTCCCGCATAAAGACTTCAAGTCTCTTCCTTTTTAGTTTGTCTTTCCTTACTCAACATGGCGCTACTGGTAATCAGTGTTTAAAAAAATTCTTTAACCACAGTTGCGCCATCAACAACGTCCGTAATTCTCGGGTGTAATTTGCCAACCCTGTTTTATGTTCTTCGAGCATCAAAAGCATGTTCTTTGTATTAAACCGGTTATCTTTGTTACTGCTGAGAATATCGTGTGCCCAAGCGTACAGAGGGCCTTTAATCCACTCGCCGATGGGTGCGGTAGGCATGCCCTTCTTTTTGAAAATAAAATCGTTCGGGAAAAACCGGCAAGCATAATCTTTCAAAAAATATTTACCGTGCTCACTGTTATATTTCGATTCTTTAGGAAGCCTTGTCAGCATTTCGCAGATTCGATGATCCAACAGTGGGGCTCGCCCTTCTATAGACCATCCTGCCCCCATTCGATCTCCTTTAACCAAATTATTACCCGGCATCAAGCTGGTGCATTCATAGGCAATAATCTGCTCGCGTGGCGAAAGGGCTGACCAGGGTTCTAACAAAGCCTCAAACCGCACCTTAGGATCTACCGTTTGTTGATCAAAGTCCTTATCAAGCACCCGGCTTCGTATCTCTGGAGACATATAACAAATGGTT
>Ga0209395_1007095_pt1 | contig 11870 bp, 5 predicted proteins | sample GOMGulsemesocosm_3_FD_184635 | JGI IMG/M metagenome (GOLD analysis project Ga0209395, IMG submission 184635) | Methane-oxidizing microbial communities from mesocosms in the Gulf of Mexico - GOM9D Gulf of Mexico (SPAdes) (version 2) | ecosystem: Environmental > Aquatic > Marine > Cold seeps... | reverse complement strand
GACTGGCTATTTTCAAATTACCCTCAACCAAATCAGGTACAGCTTTACGTACATTAACGTGTTCAAACGTTGGTGCTTGTGTTGGAAGAATACGATATTTACCAAAGCTATAATCAAAAACACCTGCGAGTGTCATTACCGAATCACCAGTACGCAAGGTATTAACAGCGCTTAAACCACCCGTAGGATAGATAATATCACTGGGGTATTTTCCATTAAGGTTATCGTCTAATGTTACTTTGTTAAGGGAGTTTTGTGCTGCTAAAACAATAGCTTCTGCAGAATTTGGGAGATGTACGTTAGTAGGAATATACAAACGTCCCTTAGATAATTGCACTTCACCGTAATCACCTAAGCTATAGTTGGAAGTTACCGTTAAGGCATTATCAATAACAACAGACATACCTTCAAGCATTTCAGCTGATTGCCTCGTAGCAAAAGGTAGACTCAAGCTAGCTGGGGTCACATTGCCGGCACCACAAACAATAAGGTCTTGGGTCGCAGTGAGTTGTGTTCGTTCAAAAAACTCTGACACATCGCCAACAACACGCACAATATCACCGTCATTAGGCGTTATAGTATTTGCCCCATTATAGACAAATACCCCCTCTGAAGTTGATTCATCAGCATCTGTCTCTGCATCTTCTTCCTGGATAAAAAATCCGTCAAGTGCAGGTAAAACAGAGGTAACTACCGCTTCAACTATATGATTCTGTCCTGCTAGGGTTGAGACCTCACCACTGCCTTGAATAGTATGAATGAAAGTCGCCTCGTCAGAACATTGACCTAACTCGGTATTACCTGAGCCGCCATCTCCTCCACCTGAGCCGCCACCAGCATAAGCTGCGATTGGGAAAGGCGTAGCCGCTGTTGCATTATTGGCTTCTCCGTCCATCGCATTTCGGCCACTAAAGGACCAATTTGCTATGTTAAAGCTATCACCGTCTGCGTCTGTTCCAGCATTTCGATAGGCCCAACCATCTAGGTATTCCCAGTCTTGTCCACTGCCATCAACATTAATATCACCAAATATATCGACAACTGTACCTTCACAAAACAGCTCTATAGCATCATCACCATTTATGGCGGCAGCGCCACTGATAAAGTCTGCCGAAAACCCGAAGAATGATTCAAAACCGGCACCTTCAGTCGCAACATACAGGTATGTGCCGCCTGCAATCGTACCGCTAGGAAAAGAGAATTCCTCGCCATCACTGCCGCCACCATTATTTGCAGAGCCAAAACCGCAGCTTCCTATGTCACTTATCTCTCTTGAGACATAGAATTCTATAACTTTGGGAGTTCCTCCTGACAAGGGTCCATCAAATACACCAGAAATTACAATGGGATCACCAATGATAAACGTTTTCGCTGGGAATGGCGTTGATGCTGTAGCATTTTTAGACTCGCCATCAAGTGCATTTTTGCCACTTAAGATCCAGTTATCGATAATAAATATATCACCATTAGCCGCGATACTATCTTTCCGATACGCCCAGCCATCCAGGTACTCCCATGGAGTACCTGTGCCATCAGTAGCTATATCACCAAAAATATCAATAACTTGCCCATCACAAAACAACTCTATTGCATCGTCACCATTAATAGCAGCACTACCCGTGGTAAAGTCTGGCTCAAAACCAAAAAATGTCTGAAACTTTTCAGCTTCTGTTGCAATATAAAGGTAGCTACCTGCCGTTGCCGGACCTTCTGGAAAAGTAAACTCTACGCCATCTGAGCCACCACCATTGTTAGCAAAGCCAACACCACAGGTAGACATATCAGCTACATTTTTTGATACATAGATTTCAACACCTTTTGGTGTGCCACCAGAGAGTGTCGCGTCAAATACTCCCGATATAATGAGTGAGTTTTCACCTGTACCGCCGGTATTATCTCCCCCGTTATCTCCGCCACCAGTATCACCTCCTCCAGTATCTCCGCCACCAGTGTCGCCACCACCGTCGGCATTACAAGCTTCGCTACCATATAAGGTTGCCACCCACTCAGGGTGATCTATAAATGGATTACGATTACCTTGATACTCATAAATGGTATCGTTTCTTTTTTGCTCAAATTCATCAACTTGATCGGCATTATGCCACTCAATCAATCGGCATAACCTACCCAACTCAGGCCCACTTGTATTAGTACTTTCAACAACTTTCAAGTCTGGCATATTGGCATCAGATACTTCATAACGTGCATCCATATAGAAAACCATACGCGCAACATCACCCTTGACCGAGTCCCTAGGTTCAAAGGAGTTACTATCAACTCTATTGCCTGGTGCTTCCCCTATCTCAGTTCCACCTGCATCAAAATCAAGATTACCTCTGGTACTGTTAACTGAAATGTCTGTCGGTCTTAAATGGTGAATATCGGTATAACCAGATTTACCCTCACTTTTAAAGCTACCATGGCTTTTTGCCCAAACATGTTCCCTGTTCCAGTTATCAGGATTACTCGACGCAGGACCACTACCATTTGATAGTTTCGGCTTAGAAATTCCACGATAAAGTAATATGACGTTGTCTGAGTTATCAGGATCTTCATCAGTTTCTGTCAATGCTGTCCACACTTCAGCATAACTTAAGTCTTTATGGTTTTGACTTATCGTGGTTGTAATTGCGGCTTTGATTGCTGTAGTGCCGTGACCACCATTTACTGCAAATATTGCATCCGCGTAATAAACGGCATCATCAAATATTGTCGCATCAGCTATTTTTTCAAGATCAGGACAGTTGACACAGACAGTACCACTTACTCCATCACTAGTACTTCCGTCACCAGAGTCTCCACCAACATCACCAGGTGAACCGTCACCAAATGTTTGGCCTAAATTTACCGAGCCAAATGTATTTACCTTGGCTTCTTGCCAAATAGTGCCATCAAACTGTAAAGAATAACCAAGCGGGGTAGTACTCGTTTCTGCGACACCGATATCATTACTCGTTAATGCATTTGCCGGTCCATTTGTCGCGGTTAATGTACCTTCGTAGCTTAAGAATTGAGCAACATTGCCAGCGGGATCAACTAAGGCAACTCCGTCTGGAGCACCATTTTGTAGACCTGCTTTAGCAAATGGTAGCGTGCCATACCCTCCTTCTTGATTAGGTATGACCCCTGATAAATTAATAGAGCCGTAAGTAGCACCATTACTTCCATTGTAAAGAGAAATTGACCAACCGGTCAGATCTAATCCAGCAAGACCAGCGATCTCAAGTGCTTCCCCTTCATCTGAGCTTGCATTGTCATAATGAATTTCATTAATAAAAACATCTGCAGCAAACGAGGTTTGCACCATTGAAAAGCAAAATGCAGACAATAGCATTGCTTTCTTTAACCGAGGTTTTGGTTTGCCATCGACTGATGGATGACTTGATTTTATCAGCCTAAAGGCCAATCCTTGTTCTATCATTGTGCTTCTCTCTTATAACTTTTTTTATTATTAAAGTGTGATACAACGACACTGTTCATTGGTTTGGATTTGTACTTAACTAATTATTTTACTCGTGGATTATTGACACTTAAGATGACATTTTAATGACGAACTTAATAAAAATTATGTTTAGTACATTTATTCCGCGTAAAAATATTACACATACTGACCAAGTGGTCAATTAATGATCGTTATATTAGTTATAAAATTTAGTGAGTTAAGGAGTAGTTAAACAAAACCTTATAAACTGACCAGTTAGAAAGTAATAACCGTGGGGGATTCCATTCGAATTTTGAGAATTTTCCAATAAAATATAGAAGCGCCTTATCTATTATATTTAGATAAAGGGCCACAAAATATAAGTGAGTGTTTTAGTTGATTGCAAAGATGGAAGTAGCTTTGTTAAAATCTACAATAAGTGGAAGTTTCTCTGTTGATATGGGGTTTACTAACAGTAAAAAAATCTTCATTTCCCCCAACCATTTATCGCTTTGCTCGATATTCATGAACACCATCTATTTTTTAGGCTTTGGTCAAACAAATCCAAAAAACACGTTGTTATTGAACACCGAGCATCGCATTATACGAGCAATGACTTAAAAATTATAATCTACCTGGACACCATACACAGCAGGACGGTCAACAAAACCATAAAAGGTATTTGTGCCGAAGGTACTGCCTGATAATGGGTTATTACCCACATAAGTTAATACTTCTTCATTGGTCATATTTTTACCAAACAAAGCAATATTCCAGTTTTCACTTTCCAGCGCAATACGCATATCAACTTTTGTATAGCTATCAACTTCGTAAAGCGGATTTAAATTTACATCAACATTTTGCTTAGCTGAATGATAAAACCCCAACGTGGTTCTAAAATATTCAAAACCCCAAAATGAAATATCAGTAAAGTAGTCAAAACCAAGGTTTCCGGTAAACGTAGGCGTATATTGCCCTGACTTACCGGTATAGTCACACAGTTGGTTGCCATCTGCGCCCATGTCACCATCAGGAACTTGTCGACTATGGCAATTACCGTTGGTAAAATCTATATACTCGTGATCTAAATAAGCTAGACCATATTGTAACGATAGACCATCCATTACTATCCAGCGGCCCTCAACTTCAATACCTTGAACTAGCGTTTCTTCGGCATTACCTACATTAAAGCCTAATACGCCATCAAACTGACTTACTTGCAGATTGTCGTATTCAGTACGGTAGAAAGATAAATTAACCTCTAAGGTATCATCAAGTAATAGCGACTTAATGCCCACTTCATAGGCGGTTGCCTCTTCTTCTTCAAATTCCCATGAGTTAGTATTATTGGCTCTGGCATCAAAACCACCAGCTTTAAAGCCAGTGGTTGCCGAAGCATACGCCATAATGTTTTCATCAAATTTATAACTGACATTGATAAGCGGAGTGAAGGAGGTTTCATCCCGTGTTCCAGATAAATTATGGCCTTGTGGTGATAGCGGACTTTGCTCATTTTGAATACCAAAGACAGTATCAAATAATATTGGCGACATCGGATCTTGTGTAATATCACCCGTAGTTAACTCTGTAACATTCATCACTCGAGCAGATGTTTTTGTTTCACTACTATAACGACCGCCCAATGTCAGGGTTAGTGCTTCAGTAAAATGGTAGCGCCCTTGAAAAAACACTGACCACATATCAGTATCAAGTTGATAGTTTCGCCCCGCGCCTTGACCTCTAAGTGATGCAAGAGCACCACCTGAAACTAAACCTAATATGCTATTTTCTGGTATTTTAATATCATCATCAAAACCTAGCTCACTGCTTTGATAAAACAGCCCGCCTAGCCAGTCAAATTTTTCTCCTACTGGCGAGACTAAACGCACTTCTTGGCTAAACTGCTGATACTCTTCGTCAATAAAAACGGAAAATACCGGGGCGGCGGTGTAATCACAATCACAGGTTTCAACAAAATCGTAAGAGACAAAACCTGATATAGAGGTAAGTGTATAGTCGCCTAATTGAAAATTAGCGGTTAACGTCGCATTATTGAGGCTATTAGTATTACTTTCTTCTGCATCAGCTTGACGTTGATAATTATACTCATTTTCAGTGATAGCGTCTGGGTGACCTAACATAGTCAATATTTGTGCGTAATTAGCACCTGGAATTGCAGAGCCCGCTAATGCAGGGTCATCTCGAATGACTTCTATTTGTCTACCAGTACCCTCAAATTCATCTTGCTCTACTTTAAAAAGAAAATTCATCTCATCATTGGGTTGCCACAACAAACTCAAACGAATAGCACTCTCTTCTCGCTGTGTTTCGTCTCGCTTTTTAAATGAATTATCGACATAACCATCTTCACTATAATCCCTCAGGGCAATCCTCGCTGATAAGGTATCCGTTAAACTGCCCGATAACATTGCCGTTAATTCGGTAGCTCCAATGGCAGGTTGATACTGTAAACCTACATGTGCTTCGGTATCTTCCGTTGGCTTGGCAGAAGATAAATTTAACGCACCAGCAACCGAGTTTTTACCAAACATGATAGATTGAGGTCCCTTAAGTACCTCAATCCTTTCTATATCAAGAAATGGCATGCGTAGTAATTGTGGGCGACCATAATGAATGCCATCGATATACTGACCGACCGACTGCTCAAAACCTTGATTGTTACCGGTACCAATGCCACGAATAAACAATTGTGTACTAATGCCCGTTTCGGTCATGTGCAGATTTGGCACGGAATATTGCAGATCATCTATTTTTTCAATGCTCTTTTCAGTTAAGTCACTGCCACTTAATACATTCATTGAGATAGGTGTGTCCTGAGCATTTTCTGGACGTTTCTGAGCGGTAACTTGAATAACTTCTAATGTTGCTTGTTTTGGTTTCTGTATATTATTCTCTGATTTCACCTGCTCTTGAGCCATTGCCGTACTGATTGCCAACGCACAAGCACTTAAGGTAAAAATAGTTTTAATCCCCATCTTGTTCATGTTAATTCTCTCTTATAATTATTATTTTTCGCTTACAATATAGACTGGCGTTATAGTGAGAATAAGGTGAAAAGCGGTCAATTTTGGGTGATAAGCGGTCTATTTGGTGGTTTAATGCATGGATTATGGTCAAATAAGAAAAATAATATGCCTGATAAACCTGTTTTACCCTCTAACTTTATTGGGCAAGTCTTTGCACATAAGTTAAGTTTTATTGCTGGTATTTTAACGAAGAATGGCGTTAATTTGACAACCTTGCTACAGGGTACTGATATTGAGCCTCCTGCATTAAATGACCGAGAATACAAAATTGGTAAAGAACAAATCATCCGTTTTTACCGGAATGTTTTATCATTAAAAATTCCGGTTATTAGTTTATTAGTGGGTGAAGCAATAAAACCAAATGACTATGGCCTGTATGGTTGTACCTTGTTAAGCTGCAAAGGATTACAACAAACCTTAGACTTTTCAGTTCGTTACCACAGCCTTGTTACCAAAACAGTATCCATGTCATTTCATACCGATAAACAAAGTAACTATTCATGTTTTCGTTTTATAGATCTTCTACATGCCCCAGATATAATTGAATTTAATATTGAACTGCAATGTGTCATTGTTTTATCTATGGTCAGAGAGTGTGTGGACAATAAATACTTCTCTTTTGATGAATTAAGGTTTAGTTTTGAGCAGCCAAGAAACTATCAATTGTATGAAAAACATTTTCAATGCCCGATAAGTTATGGCAATGCACACAATGAATTTGTACTTGAAAATAAAAGGCTATCAATCCCCACGCCAAGAAGTAACCCCTTTGCCATGCCACTGTTACTCGATCAATGCGATATGGTGCTCAATTCAATCAGGAATAAAAATGAATTATTGATTACCGTTAATCAATGGGTCGCGGCTAACATGCACAAAGATGTATGCGCAGAAGAGCTCTCCAATCATTTATATATGACGCCACGAACACTTCGACGAAAGTTATCGGATCAAGGTACTAGTTTTAGAGCAATAGTTAGAGAGTTACGTCGTGAGGCAGCTAAAAAATTAATTATTGAAAGCAAACTAACTATTGAGGATATTGCCATCTCTATTGGCTTTAATGATGTCTCAAATTTTAGAGCTGCATTTAAGAAGTGGACCGGATATACCCCAGCAAGTCTTAGGTAAAAAGCTAAAAACATACACCTTTATTCATAAGGTAAAACGACCTGCGCTGTAGCCCCTTTATTCTTGTTATTGGTTAGCGTCAATCGACCATTGTGATGCTCAATGATATTTTGGCAAAGGTTCAACCCTATACCATGTCCACTTTCTTTAGTGGTGTAAAATGGCACAAATAAGTTATCTAAGTTAGCAATGCCCTGCCCATTATCTGTTACTTCAATGAGTAGCTCTTGTGCTTGTTTATGATTTATTTTTGATAAGATAGTTAACTTTATAACAGCTGATTTCTCGTTTACACAAGCATCAATGGCGTTCTTGAAAAGGTTGATCATAACTTGTTGTAGTAACAGCGGGTCAGCAAAAATTGTGTCGGTTTGAATATCGATATTAATTTTCTCTTTAGCAAAGAGTGCAATCAACATTTCAGCAAAACCTTGGCTAGCAAAGTCCTTTTTTTCTACTGAGTATCGCTGACTAATATCCCCATACCGATTTACGAACTCTTGCAAAGCAGTGCTGCGCTCGACAATAACCTGTAAGGCTCTTTTAGCATTATCTTGCTGTTCGGGTAACTCTACTAAGGTTTGTGCGAGTGATTTGATTGGCGTAAGCGAATTACGAATCTCATGACTCAACACCCGAATAATTTGTTGCCATGAATTTTGCTGATTTTTACGCAACAGTGTTTCAATATTAGTTAACACCACGAGATAATAGGTTTTTTCATCCTGACTAAATTGGCTTTGTTTAAGCTGCCAGCATGAAGACTGCGCTTTATCTATAAACGAATACTGATTATTTTTATTTATCGATAATCCCAAGCTTCGACTAGTACTTAATCGCTTTGATTGCCATGGGTGCCCAATATATTGCGCGAAAGCGCCATTGCCATGGCTGAGTTGATGTTTTTGATTAAAGATAGCGATAGGCGCATCAAGTTGCTCAATTAAATGATAAATAAGTAAGGTGTGTTGGTCATGAGTTTGTTTTCGTTGCTGTAAACCTTGAGCGAGTACGGTGATCTCTTGATGTAGGTTGTGAAGAATACCTGAGTGATATTGCGCTCTTGTGTGTAAACTGTAGTCTTCTAATCGAATGGCTTCCACTTGATTAGTTAAACTATAAAATGGCGTAATAATCTTATAATAACAACGAGCTAGACTTAAACCCAATAACGGTAGTAATACAGTCAACAATGTAATCATGAGCAACGAAGATAACTCAAGTAAATAGAACAACCACACTAAAATCCCTGAAAAGGCCCCCAGTAAAATTACTCCAAAAATTTTGAGCTGATGTTCAAGCGAGTGAACGTTATTAGCTTTTAATATCATATTTTTCCATGCGACGATAAATTGCACTTTTACTAATACCAAGCAACTGAGCAGCATCAACTGCTGAGCCTTTTGCTTTGTTAATCGCTTGTTTTAGTAGTTGTTGCTCGGCTTGATCTAAAGTCATAAAAGGAATTTCTACGCCTTGTTTTACCTTGCCTGATTTTAGCAAAATGTCATTCGCCGTTATTTCCTCATTAGCAGAAAGTAAGACTGCACGCTCCATCAAATGACTTAATTCTCGAATATTGCCTGGCCATGAATAACTGACTAATTTATCTTCTACCTCATCAGCCAAAGACATAGTTAATCGGTTATAACGAAGACTATGTTTGTTAACAAAGTAGCGAGCAAGCGGCATAATATCTTCAATACGCTCTCGTAGCGCTGGTACATGCAACTCAATAGTATTTAATCGATAATATAAATCAGGCCTAAATTTTTCAGCTAAAATGAGCTCGTCAAAATCAGCATTAGAGGCACTGATTAATCGAATATTACTGCTCTGGGTAATACTAGAGCCGACCATTTCAAATTCATTTGTTTCTAAGACTCTTAATAATTTTGCTTGTTGTGCTAAAGGTATATTAGCAATTTCATCAAGGAATAAGGTACCTTCATTAGCCATTTCAAACCGACCCATACGTGTTTCTTTAGCATCAGTAAACGCGCCTTTTTTATGGCCAAACATTTCACTTTCAAACAATGTTTCAGGTATTGCGCCCATGTTTACCGTGACTAAATTATTTTGATGGCGCTGTGACTTTTGATGAATCAAACTAGCAATACATGATTTCCCCGTACCATTCTCGCCGGTCAGTAATATCGTAGCATCAGTTGATGCTAACCGCTCAACCTCGGCCATTAGTTGAGCCATGGCACTGGATTTCCAGATCAACTCTTCTGCCTGATGAGCTGTGTTATCTTGGTTATATTGCTGTAATCTTTGGTTTTTCTTTTGTAAACCAGAAAATTTAATCTGCTGATTAATGACTTGTAGTAGTCGTTGATTGTCCCAAGGTTTTTCAATAAAGTCACTTGCGCCCTGTTGCATTGCTTTAACAGCGACATCAACACTCGACCAGCCCGTCATAGCAACAACCGGCATGGTAAAACCTTCTTTGTTAAGTTTATTGAGAAAATCTAAGCCTTCTTTGCCTGATGTAGTATCTGTTTGAAAGTTCATATCCAGTAAAATCAGGTCGATAGTTTGCTGCTGTAATAGCTCAAGTCCTTCAAGCGGTGAGCTTGCCTCAAGCACCTGATAGTGTTGATTACTCAGTAAAAAGTTGGCGCTTAAACGTACATCTGACATGTCATCAATAACTAATATGGCTGAACTCATTCTCTACTAGCTTCCTAATTTTTTATATAACTTATTTTAATTGTATACAATTACTTGGCTCTGTTGTAGCTAAGTGTTGTCGAGTAAACAGTAGTTGCACCGAAGGCAACTACATTGTGGAACAGAGCCAATTATTTATTCATTACGTAGTGCTTTAACAGGATCTTCATTAACAACTTTATTCACTGGCAGGTAACAGGCAATCAATGATACAAACAGCATAATCGGTATAGTACTTAATAAGGCAAACACATTAAATTCTATATCTGTTGTAAGCTGTTGCCTTACGACTAAGTATATCAACACTGTTATCACGGTACTGACCACAATACCAAAGAGTATTGGCTGAATACTTTCTTTAAGCACCATATTTTTGATGCGATGAGTTTTAGCGCCCATAGCGAGATGAACACCCAGTTCATATTTACGCATTTGTGTACTGTAGTTAAGTACTCCATAAATACCCGCTGCAGCAAGCAACAAAGCTAACAGTGCGAGTACCATGGTAATGCCTGCCGCTAGTTTATGTTTATATACTAACGCAGCATGCATTTCACTGTGGCTGGTTAGTGCTTGAATTCGCAATTTAGCATCAAGTTTATGCAAGGCAGACAATAAGGTATTTTTATTCAAAGACGCACCAGGTTTGAATTTTATATTAAAACCTAAGTGACGAAATGTTTCATAGGGAAGATAAAATCGTTGATATGACTGCTCACTTTCACTACCTGGGCTATGGTAGTCTTTAACAATACCAACAACTTTTAACGGCTGATGCGATTGTATTTGTAACATTTTACCAAGTACATTTTTACCCGGAAAAAGATGTTTAGCTAAAGACTCACTTACTATAATTTCAGCCATGGTCTCGGTAGTATCTTTGCTCTTCGAAAAAGTATTTCCTTCAACCAAGGGCAACTCCACCAAATTAAAATAATTATGATCTACCATATTAGCCATGTAAGTACCTAAGCGTTTACCTGAAACATCTTCTAATGGCATACCAAAGCCGCTAAAACCTATAATCGATTCTGCACTCCGCGATACTTGCTCAACTTCGGGTAAATGACTGAGTGCTTTTTTGATCGCTAACGTTAGTAAGTTTAATTCTGCGGACGTTCTCTCTACAGAGTTTTTATGTATCGATTTAGCGACAACTAAATAGCTAACATTCTTATCATTAAAACCCAAAGGATGAAAGATAGTACTCAAAGCTTTTTCGATAACAACAGAAGTCCCTGCAAGTAGCAGACTTGCCAGTGTTACTTGAGTGATAATTAAACCATTACGTATTTTTTTAGAAATCTGCAAACTACTGCCTTTACCACTGCTTTGTAATTTGCCTTTTAAGTCATCATATTTCACCACATTACTCGATAGCTTGGCAAAAGTAATGGCAAGTGTAATGACAATAACTAAGGTAAAAAGCAAGGCGATACTATCTACCTTGAGCTCTGCAATTCGAGGTAGTTGTGTAGAGGCAAGCTCTGCTAATAATACAAACCCCCACCCTGAAACAATTAAACCTAACACACCTGCTACCATGCAAAGTATCAAGCTCTCTGCAAACATCGCAGTAAATAGGTGCCCTGGTT